>Ga0074193_1000043_pt1 | contig 224628 bp, 188 predicted proteins | sample EPASupsiteHSE605_FD_64523 | JGI IMG/M metagenome (GOLD analysis project Ga0074193, IMG submission 64523) | Bioremediated contaminated groundwater from EPA Superfund site, New Mexico - Sample HSE6-05 | ecosystem: Environmental > Aquatic > Deep subsurface > Groundwater > Contaminated ... | reverse complement strand
AATAAATAGGAGTGTAAAATCGGCAATACTGCGAGCTGATTTTACACTCCTAATCTTATTTTCTTCTGAATTTTTGGAAGTCGCTGCCTCAGAATCGGTGCACAAAACATCATTTTGAGACAGCCCCTTCCGGATTTGCACGAAGTACGATACCTTATATTAGTATGTTTTTATTATTAATCGTAATGTTTATTAGAATTTGGAAATTGGATAGCCTTGTTGTGGGCTTGATTTTTGGAATTTTCTTATTAAGCATCAGACAAATAGTTAATTTATTAGACAACAAACGGCTTATGATGTTATTGGCACAATCGAATCTAGAACTTGAGATTAGTAAAAAAGCTCTAGAAGATAAGCATGAATCACTTAAGCAGACTAGTGCTATTATAAAACTAGAGGCAGAAACAGATTTTCTTACTGGAGGTCTTCTATATCAACTTTATAACTGTTTTCTGTACAAACGTTTAATACTCGTCACAACTAAGTTTGGAGAACCCAAATTCATTTGCGGCTGTAAAGTATTCTAACCGATCCACTAGTCTTATTTCATCTTTAGCAGGTAAATGGATTCCCCCCTGCTCCGGACTAATCCGCAGATAATCACCTCCAACGACCCTATCCACAGGAGGCAAAGTTATAGGACGGTCCCAGCTTCCTAAACTTACAATTGCATCAACTTCAGGCTCGCTATAAAACAAGGGATCGTCAACACCTTCGGCCCCACCGTGCTCAAAGGTCATCAATGCCGTTTTGATTCCTTTCACTTCACAAGCCTTAAGGCTTAGCATTGTCTCAATAAATGCATTACCATCTCCTTCCCAAGTAGCCACTACACCATTGGCGTTTAATAACTGAGCTGATGCTGCAACGAGATTGGCACAGCGTTTTTTGCCTTCCATTTCCTCGAAACGACCCCGGAACAACACTACGCCAACAAAATTTAGGGATTTCCTGTGTCTTTGATACAATTCCTTGATTAAAGGGTTATTCGTATGGAACCAGGTAGGTGTTTTTACATTTGGGTGACTCCAATTCCCGTCAACCACAGCACCATCCAAGATTTCATTGGGATGAACAATTATAGGAAGTAAATTATCAAAGCGCATGTTATAGAAGAAACTACTTAGGTTCAGTCCCACCGAGTGTACCTGGTAAAGGTAGGCAACGTTTGGAAGACCATTCTTTGCTCCTCCCAAAGTATACGATGCGATGCTGTCCGGTACCTGACCTTGCAGAACTTTGCCCAAATATCGGGCTGCCCGAATACCCGCAATTCTTACCGACTGTTCGTACTGGTCCTCATCCATTCCCGGCTGTAATTTCAGAGTACATACTACATTAATCGTTGAACTAAATGGGGTAATAGGTCCGGCTGTTCCTACCATATCCAGGACGCTATCTCTCACAATATTCAACCCTCCGTGTCTGGTAAGGGGAAATTCACAGGAAGTGAGCACAGCAACCCCCTCCATCCGGTAAGTTGTCCCATCACCCAGTTGTCCAACCGGGGAGTCCACTCCTGCGTAAGGAATTGCATTACCTTCCTTGAACCGGGGTTCAACCGCATCGATCACGTGAACAATCCGTGCATTTTCTCCAGGAGTTACTATTTCAATATCTGCTTCAGAAAAGGATTTATCTTCCAAAATATAAGCAATCAACTCTTCACGATTAACTTCTAATACCCCATTTTTTAAGGATGTTTTACTAGTAAATACAACTTGTTTGATCTGAAAAGTACCCATTTCTAATTTCATGATCCCCCCCCTTTCAATCTACTATTACAATTTGAGGTTTTTCCAGTTTTTTCTCCAATAATTCAAGTGCCGTTAATAATACCTTACGGCTAATTTCTCGGTCACGCTTTGCCGGTAATTCCGGATCACCACACGGGTGAGGAATCTTTGTCCCTCCAACCACTCGATTGGCTCCTACATTGGAGGCCAGGGTATACATGGCGGTAATAATACTTGTTGGTATCCCATGTCTCTCTAATTCTTTGGCAATCGTTGCGCCGCAACGAGTACAGGTACCTCATGTAGAGGTCAGAATAACTCCATCCACCTTTTCCTGGTGTAATTGTGCAGCCATTTCCTGCCCGTCTTTTTTGGAGATATTAACTGCTGCCCCTACCCCGGAAGTCGAATAAAATTTATTATGTAAACGCCCGATCAAGCCGTCAGCTTCAATTTCCCGCATGATGCCAACCGGCACTACATAATTGGGGTTGGCATTGACAAAGTTCGGATTATAGCCCCCGTGAATCGTCTCATATTCCGAGCTTTCCAACCTTTGTTTTCCTGAAATTTCATATGTTGTCCAAACCTCGGCTCCAAAAGAACGTATCCGATCAGGGTTGCCCCGGGGTACTAGTCCTCCAGTTGTCACGAGGGCAATTGTCGCTTCTTTTAGTGCTGCAACCGGGAGTGCTGGTGCAACTTTGTCAATCATTTGAATTGGCAGCTCCGTAAAAAAGGGTTGGCCTTTTAGCTTTGCTTCCAGCATATCTACCAATCGCTTGGCTGCCTCTTCTTCGCGATAAACTAGTTTCCTGATGCCCTGAGGAATATAACCTTCCTTCCGGGCAGGACCAAGGGGTTCACCAGTCGAAAGTCTCTGCACAAAGCCTGCGATTTTGAGAAGTGCTTCCCTCATGCCTGATACTTTCCCAGATGTAGGTAAAATATAAGTCCTTCGGCGGTAGATCTCTACCATTGGATTTCCTTCATACATACCGGTGATCCCAGGTATGCGAAGTTCCTTGGCAGCCGCCTCGCATATAGCTCCACAGGCCTGACCGTACCGTCCTGAGTTAAATGCTGGTCCTGCTATAATCATATCAACATCATACTCTTTAGCCTTATCAACTATTTCTTGTAAAACTTCATCTTTATTGCTGTTGAAGTAGTTATCGCCGCATACAGCGACAATCGGCACCGTAAAGTTTTCGTCTAGAATCGAACAAAGACCAGCAGCCGGTCCAATAGGTTTTTCCACGAAAAAGAGAGAACTATCGGCCTTATCTTCACCGCCTATTCCGGCAAAGAATTGATTTATGTAATAGAGTATTTTCACAACTAAACCCTCCTCATTAGGCCCCAATTTTACTAAAGTAGGTTTTCCTATATTCCTGGTAATAGCTTTCATTCTTTGCCGGTTTGGCCAAACTGCATATGATCGATACCGTCAGGACGACTAAAAGGGTCCCGGGAAGTTCACCTAGCCCGGTGATTTTAACCAAATAGGTACGCCACAGCATATAAATAATGGGTCCTAAAGTGGTACAAAAAAAAGCTGCTTCACGATTGGCCTTATCCCAAAACAACGCCAGGATCATTGGTACTCCAATCACAATAACAAATGCCCCAAAACCAAACGCGTTGAGGATTGTAATTAGGGGCATCTTCATTCCGCTTAAGATTAACGCCAATATGCCTATAACTATAGTAGCTATCTTTGAATAACGCAGCTCTTCACTTTCCGTAAAGTTTTGCCCCTTTATCCGACCAATAATGTCGTGCACAATACTGGACCCCGCTGCCATTAACAAGGCATCCAAAGTCGTAAAAACGGCCGCCAATAGGCAAAAAACCAACAGCATACCCACGATTTCCGGAGCAACATGAGTTATAAATACGGCGAAGGCTTTGTCCGGGGTTTCAAGGCTGATGCCTAACGCCCGGGGAACCAAACCAATTAAGACAGCAGCAAACGTCCAATAAAGGGAGATAACAACCCCAATTGGGAAAGCTAATCGTGCGGTCCTGCCGTCTTTCATCCCATAAAAAGCCGGAATAATATGAGGACCGCTAAACAAACCAAATAGATATACAAACGCTAAATTGTACCAGAGAGAGCGGGGCATTTCTCCAAAAAAGGTGGTCAAGCTACGATTCTGCTGAGCTAATAAATGGTCCATCCCAGAGATACCTCCAACGGCTTTTAGACCAACTATTATGGCTACTGTAACACAAATGATCATAATCATCCCCTGTACAGTGTCCAGATAGGCAATGGCGGAACGGCCACCAAGAGAAGAGAAAATTACTAACACAGTGCTAAATAAGACTAATGCCCAAAAGTAAGGTATGCCCAGGAAACTTTCTATTGTTAACGCTGCTGACCGCATCTGTACAACAAGCATGGGAATGGTAAAAACCACAATCCAAAATGCGACTATAGGGTAAAAGCGCTTTGATCCGTATCTTTTAACAAATAGTTCCGGTGTCGTAATGGCTTTTATTTTATGTGATACTTCTCTAATTTTTGGAGCAACAATGAACCAACAAATAAAGACACCAAAAGCAGCACCGATCTGCCATGTACCTCCGCCCCAACCATACTGATATGCCATACCTGCACCACCAACAAACAAACCGGCACTAGTCCCTGCAGTTGCTGCCGTAAAAGCTGATGCTACTGGACCTAGTACACGGCCACCAAAAACATAGCCTTCAACACTTTTTATACCACTCCGTGTGTAATACAAGGCCCAGCAAGGCAATATTATAAAAAACACAAATAATGCTGCAATTTTACTTATTTCCATTAGAGGATTCCCCTTTCATTTGAAGGTTTTAAAATAGTTAATTGTCTAGTCAAACTTTTTAAAGAAACTCTTACCAAATATAGATATTCCTATCGCTAAGCCACAAAAAAGTAATAATATCGAGATAAAAATGGTACTCACATTCACTTTTTTCTCCTCCTTTCAAGATACTTCTTAATAAGTTAAATTTGATATTTTATCCCCCCTAACATAAATAAAAAAAATCCACATCCCAAAATAGGGTGCAGATTTTTCCATCATCTTCACCTAAGCCGACCCATTCACGAAGCCGACATAGAAAATTTACAGGCAGGTCTCCTGACTAGGATCATTGCGCTTTACTCCCTTCCCCCATAATAGATGGAGTGGTATAAGTAAAAGCTCCCCTTCACAGTGGCGGGTCCGTCCGGGAATCACACCCGGTTCCCTATTCTCCCTAAAATGGGCACCTGTAAACGTACGCGTATGCCATTTCTACTACTCCGAAGTATAAATCCACCATAGAATTTTTTTCATCGGATCTCATTGAATGATTGTTCATGTCGGGTTCCTCTGAATAATCAAAGAAATCGCGTCATAGAGGCGAGTGAGTTTACCTAAAAAAAGGCTCCCTTTACCAATAATCATCACCTGCTTCACTTTGTTCCTTAGTATAAGTTCACGGGCTGTCCCGATATAGGGTACACCTGAAGGAATATGCCCCTGGTTTGGCGCATATCCAGGTACACCAAAGCGGTGAATCTGTTCCTCGATCTCGGTTCGATCTATCTCTCGATTTAGAACACCTAGAGCAGCGATCATTTTATAGTTCTTTTTGGCTATATCACCACACCCCGTTGGCTCGATAATTTCTGGATTCACAAGTTCAGCAGCATAACGATCGATATCTAAAATTTTATATCCACCCTTTGATAGAGGCTCAGCGACAAGAGAACGATAAACCTGTTGAGGTGAATCACCGCAGCCAACGTTCATTCTACCGATCAGATCAGTACGCAGGATTGGGTTTATCCCGTCATTTTCACTGATATGAAATGCAAATGCTCCTAACATGTCTTCCAATACGGGCATCTCGTGTTCACGGTGAATCCCAGCATTGAGCCCGAGTTTTGCGCTGCATCCCCCAGCGACCACAATTACATTTTTAAAAATACCAGACTGTACTAACGCTGCACCTTGCATCAAGGCATGTACTGGGGCAGCACAAAATGCACGCGTATCCGCTCCACTAGCATTGGAACAAGAACAGGCTTCGGCAATAGACTTGGCGAAACTACCACCTCCCTTCTGTCGAATGTCTCCACAAGCTTCTTCGGAAGCTTCGATTATATAGTCTACATCCTGTGGCTTAAGCCCTGTCTTCCAAAGGAGAAGTTGAAGAGCTACTACAGCGGAAGCCTTTGCCGTAAGGTTTTCCAATACCCTGGATGCAGCTAGAGTAGAATCCGACGTGTTCGCCTTTCGGACACACCCGATAATTCTTCCCTCAAAGGTTAATAGCAGGGCTTCACGGGTTTTAATCATTTCTTCAATTTCTTCATAAGAGAACCAATTATCTTGAGCCATTGTTATCCCTTTAAGCATACATAAAGCAGGATGAGAACGAAGTTTTTGTAAGGCAGCCTGCTTAAATCCTGCTTCCAAGCACACGAGTCCGTAAACATCAACCGCATTTAACAAACCTAAAAATTCTTCCTCAGGGAAAATTTCACCTAAATGACCTTGGCGCTTTGCGTTGGGGAAAGGACTATTATACCAGGGTCGAGGAATATTTGGTAAATCCTCGGGTAAAAGATTACCGATGAACGCTTGATTCGGTGGATAACGGACAACACTATCAAAACTTCGCAGTTGATCCGTAAGCAAATGACTTAACGATGAACCCTCTAAATTTGCTTGCTGCAGAAGAAGTCCGGGTGTATGAATTAACGCATAGCCTGTCCCTTTGATGACTGGATACTTCATACGCTCACTTCCGATGTGAAGAATTGTTTCCGTACGGTTGAGACCTCATAAATAATTTTTGAAATATCAATAATCATTTCGATCATTTCCATATGTCGTAAATAGACTTGATGATCTATAAATTCTTTGAGTTCTACGATATGATAAGCTTTGAGCCCTAACTGGGCTTCTGCAAACGGATCAATAAACATAAGGTTACCGCCTGCCACCGTTTCAGCTGCGATAACTGCCATTTCAGGATCCGCACTGCCGAGTACAGCGATAATTTCCTCATTGCTATACTTTTGAGAAAGTGCTTGAATCTGAGCCTGATTTTCTTGATCCATTGCTCCAGCTGATGTTCAAACGTAACAATGTGTCATCACATAAATAACTTCCCCACCAGCACTAATGACACACTCCTCTAAGGATTGAGCCGGAATCCCATCCCGGTCACCAATAATGACAACTTTTTTTCCTTTTAACATGAAATAATACTCCTTTGAATTTAAAATTCACCACAGTTGGTGTGTCATTTCCAATATTGTTACAGTGTATACCATAGAATTTCGGCCATACATTCCAAACAGGATTCAAATAATATAAACAAAGTCACGTAGGTTTGGATCTTTTTTTACTTACCTTTCTATTTTCCTTAAAATTAAAAAGTCCTACAATCAAATTAGATAATTTGATCGTAGGACTTTACCTTCATCCACGACGAAAATAATAATAAGGCAGGTCTCCTGGCTAACGGGTCATTGCTAATTTTCAAGGCCTTCCCAGCTTATGCCAGTGGCCACTCGATAGCTCGCCGATTACAGTGGTGGGTCCGCTCCATTTATAGTCTAAATGAGACTATTTGGGTTCCCTATTCTCCCCCTTACGGGGCACCTTGATAAATTATAATTTCTTTTAAGTCTATAATAATCTGAATAGATTGTCAAGCAAGTCACTGATTATGCGTTCTCAGTAAAGCGAATCGACAACATCGCTGGGTATTCCGTCGAGAAGGCACTATAAATTACAGGAACTTGAGTTGGCTTATGCTCCACTGCTTTCACGGCTAAAGATCCGATCAACATGGCAAGCTATGTGGCTAAAAATACTATCAATGGTGATGTTCGCACTATCCATTGGTATGAAGTGAATACTAATTTGTTAAGGGGGAATAATTATTACCAATAAAATAAAAAGAGAGCGTGGTAAAGAAAATGGAAAGTCGTGAGCAATGGGGAACAAGGGCTGGTTTTCTTTTAGCAGCTGTTGGGTCGGCCGTCGGACTAGGAAACATTTGGCGTTTTCCGTATGTGGCATATGATAATGGTGGAGGCGCATTTTTTATTCCATACTTATTTGCACTTTTAACTGCTGGTATTCCACTTCTTATTATGGAATTCACAATGGGGCATAAATATCGTGGCTCTGCGCCGTTGTCTTACGCACGCATGCATAAAAAAACAGAGTGGATTGGTTGGTGGCAAGTAGTCATAGCTTTCGTAATTTCTACGTACTATTCAGTTATTATCGCTTGGGCGCTGGCTTATACGTATTTTGCAGTAGGATTGCAATGGGGAGAAGATACCGGTGGATTCTTAATGGGGGAATACTTACAGCGGGTTGATATCGTTAATGGGGCAACGATCGGTTCGGTTGGATCAATTGTTCCAGGAGTTTTTATTCCGTTAGTTCTTGTATGGATAATTTCTTTAGGAATATTGTTTAAAGGTGTTAAAAAAGGAATTGAAAGAGCAAATCGTGTTTTTATTCCAACATTACTTGTCATGTTTTTAATGATTGTTATTCGCGCACTTACATTAGAAGGAGCGGCTCTTGGTTTAGAAGCATTATTCAAACCGAATTGGAGCAAAATTGCCTCTCCAGGGGTTTGGATCGGAGCTTATGGTCAAATTTTTTTCAGCTTATCGATAGCATTTGCTATTATGATAACTTATTCTAGTTACTTACCTAGAAAATCCGACATTAACAACAATGCATTCATTGCAGCTTTTAGTAATTCAAGTGTCGAGCTTTTAGCAGGTTTTGGTGTTTTTGCTGCCTTAGGATTTATGGCTACACAAGCAAATGTTCCTATTGAAGAGGTAGCAACGGCAGGTATCGGCTTAGCGTTTGTCGTCTTTCCAGAGATCTTAAACTCGTTCCCAGGTTTAAATGGACTTTTCGGTGTTTTATTCTTTGGTTCGTTAGTTTTTGCAGGGCTATCGTCCTTAATTTCTATTATAGAGACGTTCATTGCTGCGGTACAAGATAAATTCAAAGTGTCACGTACAAAAGCGGTTATACTTGGTGGCGGTCTTTCTGCACTAGTTTCAATGTTATATGCAACGCAAGGAGGATTATTCTTCTTAGATGCAGTAGACTACTTTATTAACAACTTTGGTGTTGCATTAGCAGGGCTTGTATCTGTTGTTACTGTTGCTTGGTTTGTAAAGAACTTAAAACCATTCCAAGATCATGCTAACCAAATCTCAGACTTCCGTACAGGTTTATGGTGGAGGATTTGCTTAAGTGTAGTAACACCAGCAGTATTAGGCTATATGTTCGTACTAAATCTTATCGATAACCTAAAAAATAATTACGAAGGTTATCCGACTACATTTCTTCTTTATTCAGGTTGGGGAATAGTAATTGCTACGATTATTATTGGCTTTATATTAGCCTCTCTGAAGTGGGGAGCAAAAGATTTGGATGTAAAAACATATTCTGAAGATAAAGGAGTGGACAAATAATGAGTGGAAGTGCAATTGCAATGATGTTTGTCGGTATGATTGTCATTTGGGGAGGACTTGCAGCTAGCATTTGGAATGCTGTAAAAGTCACTAAACAAAAATAGTTATTATGAATAGCGGATTTGAGATCTCATAAATTTTTATCGAGATTGATCTTAAATATTAACATTTGAGATACAGGCTGAGACCAAGGCATAAAAACAGATTTAGAGCAAATAATAACTATAAATTTTCTAAGAAAGGAATGATTTTTGTATGGCAGAGGATGTTCGCGACCGCATAGACTTAGGAACTTGGGGATTTTTACGTACTGGTTGGTGGATACTCCATATCATTGGTATTTTGGTCGTTGGTTATATTGGATACTGGATTGCTATGATGTACTAGTCACGTAATTACGCTAATATTTTGACAATGATAAGTGTTGCAGGAAATTTGGTGTCATAACAGGGCACTAAAACATTTTACTGGCACTTCTACTTCTTTTAAAAAGCACCTTAATCAGTGAGGTTGATTAAGGTGCTTTTATGTCTATCGATTAAAAAATGATAGACATGACGAAAAGTCTAAACCTCATTTATTCCGAACAATTTGTGACGATATTTCTGGAATGACAGAAATACGCGGCCAAAGAATATCAAGAAAATATGGAAATTCAGTTCTTTCTTGATCATCTCTACACTAGATATTGCAATACACTTACACTCCGTCAATTGTTCCTAATACTTTTTCAATAAAGACTCTTACCAGTTTAGGATCAAACTGAATACCTGCATTTTTTTGCAATTCTTCAATTACAATTGCTTCTGGTAGAGCACTACGATAACTTCTTTCACTAGTCATAGCATCATAGGTATCCGCAATAGCAATGATTCTTGCTTGAAGAGATATATCTTCCCCTTTTAATCCTTTTGGATACCCTTTCCCATCCCATCTTTCATGGTGATATAATACATAGCTAGCAATGTCAGACATATCATTGACCGTACTTAGAATTCTATAGCCTATTTCCGGATGGCGCTTAATTTCTTTCCATTCATCGTCTGTAAGTTTGCCTGGCTTATTGAGTATAGTTTCATTGATAGCTATTTTTCCAATATCATGAAGCAGTCCAACTGTTTTCAATTCTTGAATTTCTCCTTCTGATAAATTTAATGCTTGTCCCATTTTTTCACAGAAAAGTGAAACTCTATGGGAGTGTGCCTCTTCCCTTTTATTCTTTTCGTTAAGCGTATTAATAATGGCTTGAATTGTTTTCCCTCTCATACTAGGGCTTTCAAAAAGCTTTTTCTTATACATTCGGTCTTCTGCCTTTTTGAATATTTCTTCAATCTTTACTTCAATATTAGTTTTATTTTCATAGCCGAAGGAGATAGAAATATTAATAGACCCTACTCTTTCTTCTAATGATAAAACATTTAAACGGTTAATAACTTTCTCTGCTTCTAACACATCCATTTTAGGTAATATGATAACAAATTCGTCCCCTCCGAGCCTAGCGATTATGTCATCAGCTCGGCATCCCTTCCTTAATACTTCTGCGACTTTCTTTAGAAGCTCATCACCCATTGCATGTCCAAAGGAATCATTTATAAGCTTTAAGCCATTTACGTCACCCAAAACAAGAGTCAAAGGAAGGTTTCTTTCCACATCTAATCGGGCTAACTCTTCCTCGTAAAATCTGCGGTTATATAGACCAGTTAACTGATCGTGATAGCTCAAATAAAGGATTTCTTTTTCAGCTCTTTTTCTTTCTTCAATATTGCGACTTGCACCTACAATTTCTATTTCTCCCATCGAACTGTATCGAAACCTTGTTGATATTTCAACCCAGATTATATTCCCATTTTTACAGGGTTGTTGAATCTCATTTATAGCATGGTTATGGTTACTATATTTGGAGCTTTCTATAAACTCCTTTAATCTTGTTTGGAAAATATCCTTTACAATCACAAATGATTCTGGCGTTAAAGCATCTTCTAAGCTTTGATTCATCGCTTCTTCTGCTGTAAATCCTCTTAACTGCTTTACAGAAGGACTAATATAAGTAAATCTATTGTTTGATAAATTTAGTACCCAAATCACGTCAGACGCTTCGTCGGTTAATAGCCTATATTTTTCTTCACTAGCTTTCAGCGCTTCCTCAGAGAGTTTATGTTCGGTAATATCTGTGGCCGCGGCCATTGACAATTTTCGGCCATTGGCATTTTTACCGATATTAGCTACATTGAATCGCCAAATTCTCACTTCCCTTTCTGCAGTCTTAACTCTATATTCACCATCAACTATCGGACTATTTGAATCAAAGGACTCTTTTATTAACTCTTGAATTCTAAATTTATCTGTACCATAAGCCTTTGCAGTCCAGTCAGAGATATTTGGAATATCTTGAATCGTGTAACCTGTGATTTCGGTCCACTTACGACTTAATTTAATAACTTCCCCATCATCTGTACGAAGCATGATAGGTATAGGCGCATTATCCAATGCACTATTCAATTGATTTTCACTTTCTATAAGCAATTCATTGCTTTTAGAAAGCTCTTCAAACTGACTTCTTAACTCTTCTTCAACTGCAATGAGTTCCCCCATTGAGGTACTTAATTTTTGATTGGAGGAGGTTAAGTTTGCTTGACTTTCTTGTAGCGCATCCATTAGTCGTCTACGGTTATCTGCTTCAAGTAGAATTCGTCCGATTATCACAGTAGCTATTGGATACGATAACAAAATTGGCAGACCCATGAGTTTAATGGTACTTAATCCGCTGCCTTCCGGAAGCGTAAACATTAGTAATATCATGGCAACATGAACAATAACCCCCATGAAAAAAAGCAACGAACTTGTTACTTGAATATTTCTTCGCTTATTTCTTATGTAAAGCATAGTGCCTATCGTAGCAGACGTAATAATTACAAGAGTACCCATAATCATCCCTGTGCCACCTTGATTAATACGAAAAGTTAATGCCATTAGTCCTGCTATTGCTGAAGCAATTGGCCCAAAGAAAAGTCCTGCTAAGCTAATCATTACAGAACGACCATCAAAAATTAAACCCGGTGATACGATAAAAGGATGAATCATTCCAATAACAGACGCACTTCCCATAAGTATGCCTTGTAATAGTGACTTGCTCCATTCTTTGTTTCCTCTATGATTAATAAAACCAGATATTATGCTAATTGTCACTAGAAGGCTAAGGTTATATAAAAGTTCAATTAGTATAGCCATCGCTAATTCTCCTTTTCGTTCAAATCAGTCGGCGAGTAATACCCTCTATATATGCTTCGTCTTGTGAGGTAATATAATTTACAGTTGTTGCTTATCTTTATCTACACTGCATCATTTCTAGATTATACATGTTCTATTCTATTATATTCATTTCATTCAACAATTTCTGCATTTTATAACATAATACGATTATTTTCTAAATAAAGCTTCAGTTATGCTGAGAACTAATACGGCCCCTCAATCCCACTCTTCAAAAAAACTAAATGCATCGGGTGAGAATTTTGTTTATCAAATTCTTCAAGCAGCGAATCTCCGCTATTTATTATCTGTACAATTTCATCAAACTTTTGTTTCAACCCATCGCTGTCCCCGTAGTTAGGGTTTATCTCGATTTGGACAATCGGAGTAGCACTAAATTCTATTTGCTGTAATCGTCACAGCCACCGCAGCATATAGATGCCTCCATTGGGTATCGGTGTCATGTTTTAAAGTTTGAATATCGTTTGACCGATAGCTAACCCCACTGCCTTCCTTGCGCATAGGCCATCGCCCTGCTTTGCCTGTCACATCACTCCCGACGAATTAGCCCCATTTTTATAGAAGTTAATACCGAAGCGCTCGTAGGTTAATCCCAAGCGGAAGGTGTTTTCTTGGTAATTCGATCTGTTGGGTTCCATCCCGTATCTTGTTAAATCCTCAGCTAAGACCCTTACACATGCAAAAACAGCCGTGTATTTCATGGCTGTTCTGGAGTCCACTTGGCCTGGATAGGTTATGTCGAGTTTTTCATGCTGTTGAGTTTATTCAAATTGGGGAACAAATACAGTACTACCTCTTAAATGGCTAATTTTACATTAATAAAATTCTCATGAGTAACCATAATAATAATTATTTCTATAAACAAGGGAGGTAGACCCAGTGATAAAATCAAGGATCAAATGTTACTTGGCTTAATTGCCGGTATGGGTGGAAATATTGCTAAAAGTCTAATTGGGCTGAGCGCAATGCGCTTAGGTATTACAGACTTGAATAATCAAAGATGTTTTAATATGTAAAAATTTGTTATCAGTTTGTACTCACCGACCTCATTGATCATCACCCATAATCCCTTGGCAATGTGACTGAATCACTTGATGAAAATACTTTTCAAATGTCAATCCCACCGTATCTTCAGTTTCTCTTTCATAAACATGTTTCATAAGTTCAAATACTGGTTTATCAATTTCGAGAAATTGACGTTTACTAATTGTCTGTTTACTTTGACCATCGGTCAACTCGCTTATCTCTTCAGTAAGTCTTTTGATTTCTAGTATGTTCTCTACAAAAAATATGAGTTTTTCGGAATATTGCATATTACCATTTATTACATACAAAACATTTAATGTATTCGAGTACGACTTACAACTAAACTTTATAATATTATAATTATAATGAAAATCTAGACGACTAATCTTAGTTCCAATCTCACAGATGTTTTCTAATTCATCAACGGTGGCTTTAGTGCTTATCTCAAAATCCTGATCCTTTTGACGTAAGAAAGCGTAACCATCTAATGGTGATATATTAAGGAATCGACATAATTTTAGAGCGAATTGCCTAAATTGACCCTTAGGAAAGACTTTGTTTTCGTATTGACGTGTGACCTCTATACTCATTATGTGTTACCTTCTTCTCTTGCTTTATAGAGAATTTGCTTTCTGAGTATAGCGCTTTGGGATTTTTCGTACCAATTATTTTGATAATCATCTATACGCTCTTGGAGATGCGACTTTATCACTTGGTTAAAATACTTGTCAAATGATCCAACCCAATTTTCAGTTTCCTTCTCATAAACCTGTCTCATTAGGTCGAATAATGATTTCTCAATTTCAAGAAATTCCCACTTGTTTGTTGCCTCGTCACTTTGGTTGCCAATAACTCTAACTATTATTCCCTCCACAGAAGGTTCGATAGATCGTACCGTTTCGATGATGTCCTTCTTGTAACGACTTTCTATCCAGTCTTTCGCAAATTCATCAGGACATTCTAATATTAATTGATTGCCATCTACACTTGGAACAATAGGGACAATCCAAGTCTGATAGGCTATGATTGAATAAAGTGACTGGAGTTGATTCAATGCCTTTTGCCATACATTTACAAGGGAATTAGTTGATTCATTATCAATCAATATGTTGCTTAGATCAGAGTCCATTTGAGTCTGCCCAATGGATTGGCTGTTATCTAAGGTCAACTCGCCAGTCCCTTGTTCACTGAGCCTTGTAAGCTCCAAAGTGTTCTCTGTCAAGAATATGATGTGCTTAGCATTTTCCATATCACCTTTAATCGCGTACGTAATATTCAAAGCATTCAAGTATGACTGAAAACTAAACTTTATAATATTTGAACTAGAATGGAATGCAAGACAACTAATCGTCTTACCGATCTCACAGATATTCATAAGGTCGTCAACGGTACATATTGTACTAGTCTCAAAATCATCACTTTTTCGGTGTAGTAGAATAAAAAGGACGGATAATGATAAATTACAAAACCGAGCTAATTTTAGAGCGAATTGCTTAAATTGACCTTTAGGAAAGACTTTGTTCTCATATTGACGTTCGACAAATGTAATCTTCACTCTTATAACCTCCACCTCCGCCTGGACCGGCAGGACCTGTTCCATCTCTTCCTAGCATATTTAATACTTCATAATCTTCTGGCATATGTTATTTACAATAACATTATATGTCGTTTAGGACATATGTCAATAACCATTTTTATGCATTTTAGAACCCTTAAAACAAAAACTAAAGCATGTTGCAGGGGTTATTTGAGTATGAATGCTTGTCCGGATGGTGCAGGCGTAGACAAAAAGACAATTCATGACTTGGCAAAATGGCAGAACTTGAGCGACCTGATTCAACACAATCTTCAAATCATTCACGCTTTATCACCTGAAGTTGATAGAAGTCAAGGAAAAAAGACCTCTTCCACATATGCAGAAGAGGCCATTGAAGTCTATAACGCACCACATAAGCCACTAAAAAAACATTCGAGCTGTTACGCCGTAGTCAGAGGTTTTTTCTTTCCATGGGCAACCTACTCATATAATAGAACCATATTGATTCCTATAGGACATAATCGCAGCTCCTATGGCCGCCGAATTTCTACCTAATTTGCTCTGTTCAATTCGCAATCCCTCTAACCCATAGTGCCAAGTATTTATGCCTACATGCTCACGCAATGTCGGATAAATATCGGTAAACAGTGTTTTACCAAATCTACCAGTCAGAACAACCAATTCGGGATTTAACAAATTTGTTATATAGCTAATACTTTGACCAACCCATTTTCCAAGCCTTCTTTTAAGCTCTTCATCGATCTCTTCTGCTTGCTTATTTTGCAAATAATCCCTCATCATTTCGCCAAGCATAATTTTTTTTTGCCGTTCGTGATCATTTTTTGACTTTCCCGATTCTTCAAGAGTAAAGTAACTTATTTGACCTGCGTAGTTGTTTGAACCCCCATATATTTGGTTATTTAAAATTAAACCAGCAGTAATACCTGTTCCAATAATAAGGCAAGCCATATTTTTTGCATTTCTAATTCTATAGTTTTCCCCCCCTACAAGATATTCTGCAGCTACCGCACATTTAGAGTAGGAATCAATAATTATGCTTTTAGGCTTATTAGTAATCGTATTAATTTCATTAAAAAATTCGTATTGATCTGGAGTAAATAATTCCTGTAAATTTAGATTTAATTCACTGAGATAAGGCATCGTCGGACTATACCTTGCGATGTTGTTCGAAACTGCTCCTGGCCACGCGATACCTACACCAAGTAATTTTTTTGCTTCTGGTCTATTATCAATAAAATTCTTCATATGGCGTCTAATATCTTGAATTAATTCTGAAAAGCTATGGCTCGTTTCAAAACTAAATTCTGATTCATCCTTATTTCCATCACAAAGACCAATGGTTTGAAAATCAAAATCAATAAGCTCCATTCGTGTAAAACTAGAACCTATGGAAATACCCAAGAAGTAGCCTAAATCAGGGTTAACACTTAAATACTGAGCATCTCTAGCTTCATTATTTTTTGATTCTATAATAATATTTTCGTTTAAAAGGTTATTGGTCATCTTCGAAACAGAACCCCAAGATAAACCTGTAATATCAATGATATTATTTCTAGTTGATTTTCCCTTAGCTCGAACAGCGTTAATGATACGCCATTCAGTTTCGTTGAAATTAATTGGCACAAAAGTAAGCCTCCTATTTTTATATAGAATGACACTCATTTATTATACCATAATTATACAAATTATCAAGTATGACACTTATTAACAACTATAATATATCATTATAAAAATTATTACTCTATTAAATTTAAAATACATATTGATATATTCTATTATTTCTGAAATATATTGCTTCAATTTTGATACCCACTACTTGACCTACTATTTCCATTTTGATAATATGTTTTCAGGAAGTAAATGGATATACTACTGACAGGAATAACTGATTAGCAAACTGGTAGGGGGGAGGTATGCCATGAGTCATAATCTAATAAGTGAAATAATTAATAAGTGAATCTACTGAAAGGGTTTTTAAACGTCAAATAGACGGACTGCAAAAATAGGAGGGGTTATATGTATCTGCATTTAAATATGAATAAATTGTTCATGGCTTTGAACTTAAGATCAGTCTTACTTATAATCACTTCGCTCGTAGTCCTATTAAATTCATGTATAAATCAGAGGTGTATTTAAAGCAGGCGTTTTAGATAAAGTAAAATTCGGGACTATTGAGGTAGAAGCCAATGAACAAGATATATTAACTGAAGTTATTACTAATACTTCTTATGATGAAACTCCTTATGAGTCTGAACAATTAGCTAATTACTATACACAGATTTTAAGTCAGTCAAAGACAAGTTTCTGGTTCAGTTTAATATTTGCTTCTCTTGGTTTTATGGTCATCATAGCCTCCGTTATATTATTTAATGGTGAGAATGTGCCTTCGACCTTAACATCTTTTGCTGCGGGTACAATTATTGATGCAGTATCAGCTTTATTTTTCGTCCAATCAAAGAGTGCTCAAAAAGCTATGGGAGAATTCTTTGATAAACTACGCAGGGATCGACAACAACTTGAGGCTCGAAAGACTTGTGAAATAATTAGTGATCCTTCGGCTAAAGATGCTGTTAGAATTCAATTATCCCTCCATTTTGCAGAAGTTCCAGATGGCAAAGAAATCGCTGCAACAATTATTGAAAGATTGCATTAATAAAAATAAGTTATACGATAAGGATTAACGGTGAAACAAATGCGAGTGGGTAAAGTAAATCAAACATCCAAATCTCAAAAAACACCAAAATCAGTCTTAAGGACCAATTTTGGTGTTTTCGTATTAAGCCAACTATCGTGTTTGATAAAAAATATGATCTCCCAAATACTCATAATTGCTCCTATTCTCAATGCAACCCGTATCAGCAGTTTTACCCCGTTATTAAACCTTGTCCGTTGTATGTGGACATCCTATCTCGTAAGTTCAGCTTTATCTTAAACTGTCCTTACAGTATTGCTTCAATTTATCTTTTACCTCTTTCCTCGCTTCGAGTCCTTCATACTTCGTAATAACAGTCTTTAGCGTAGTGATTATTACTTTTTACCTTCTTCCAAAATAAAAATAAATCGAATAGGGGATTCTTTTTGCTTCCTAAAAGAAGGAATATTTTTAATTGTGTTGAAACGTTAGTTATATTTTCATGGTTGAAGATTTTTACGCAATAATTAAATAGGGGGATAATTAATGCATTTCGGAATTATATTGTTGAATAACATCCCTGGATATAGGAGTCGATCATTATGGAAGATGGTTATTGCTACTCTATTTTATTTTATCATGTTACTATCGTTGTTGGATGGAAAAATTCATCTTTTTATGACTGAGCTTTCTTTGGTTTTTGTTGTTGTTATAGTTCGATTGATTAGCCAGAAGATCAATGCCAATCCTATTCTTAGAATTTCAATTTATATAGGGATTTTTATTATGGTATCAATTCTAGGCAATAAGATTGCAAATTTAATTTATCCTGATGAATATACTTCAACTACTTTTAATGGGACTAGTATGAACGGCAAGGTTACTTCAGAGGACATTAAAAAGCTTGATAAAATAGCAGGGATTGATAAGGACAGCGTATTACATAACATATCACAAGGGGGACCTGAATTTGTTGGTGTTTGGGGACCTAAGGATGCAAATGGGAAGATAATTGGTGTAACACAACTAAAGGAAGATGGTACATTTGTTAAATATATGCAACCAGATGACATGAATAATTATATTTCTGGGACTTGGGCGTATGGAGATAGGTTGCTATCATTTCATAACACTCAAGCAATAATCAATGGAAAAAAAGATATGGATAATATTCAATCCTTAGTTAACTACGAAATTTTGAGTTTTAAAGATGGAGTTATGAAATATAGAAATTTGTCTAATTTAAATGAGTATATTTATTATAGGCAGTAAGAATTATTACAGGTGCGCAGTCCGTGTGACTTTTAGACTTAGACAACTTCCACGCTGCGATATTGTAACAGGAACGACGACTACTTTGAGTGACTAGACTCGCTAAACTCCCCATTACACAACGTTGGCATTAAGGCAATAGAAGCTTATTTTTAGGTTGTGGTTTTTCCAGTAAAATTTTCATTATTCTTGTTTAAGCTTAGCACTCGAAAGAAAACACATTGTAAGAATTCTCACGATAATCTTTCTCCAACCCTAAAAAGCGACGCCTCCAAATTTAACTCTTGACGGTACCGACATATGGATATAGGATAAATGCGCAGAATTGCATATTTTGTAAAAGAGTAGGTGTGAAAACTGAATTCAGAAGAGTTAAAAATCTATGAAAACAAAATGCGGTACAAATTTTGCCCCCACTGTGGTGGCAAACTATCCTTAGAAGAGACATTTTCGCTTAGCAGACCGAAATGTGTAGATTGCAATAGAATATTCTATCAGAATCCTGCTGTAGGAGTTGCTGCCATAATTATTCGTGGCAAAAAGATTCTTTTGGGAAGGAGAAATGCTAGCTATCGTGATATGTGGTGTATTCCTTGCGGGTATGTGGAGTATTACGAGGATACCAGAGAAGCCTTGATCCGAGAAATCAAAGAAGAAACAAATCTGGACATCAAATTAAGCATAGTATTTGATATACATTCAAATTTCCATAATCCAGCCCAACACACTGTGGGAATATGGTTTTTAGTAGAAGAATATCAAGGAATTATAGCTCCGGGAGATGATATCTATGCATTAGATTTCTTTTCAACTGCAGAGATCAAAGAACAAAACATAGTACTTGCATTTCCTACAGATGTACGAGTATTGGATGATCTTGTTAATAAGGGATTGATACTATAAGGGATCATCTAAATCTACAAATGCCGTGCGGGCCCCCTCGCGCGGGTTGTTGCAGTTTCAAGAGGGGGATAACCACTATAACCGATGTTGTTTTTACTGTAAAATTGACCCCTCACTTGACAATTACATGATTATATGTATGTACAAAATGCCAATTAAGGTAATATCCAATCGAATTTTAAGCCGGCCCCTTTAAATCAATTTCATAATCATATGCCAAGTGTCTTTGCCAATTCTGTACGATTTATATTCTTACCTATAGCAATTCCGATATCAAGTATTCTCCCGCTTGCTTCCTCACAACCTAAGCCTGAATTCAACTTCAGCCATTCTTCCGGAACCCAGTTCTCCACCCTTTCGTAGACATTTGCCGGCCAGCCATAGGGCTGTCCATATTTATCCGTCTTTCGCCTGCTTCCGGCAACAGTAAGATAATAATATTGCTGTAACTCCATGATGGCTTTATCAACTTTGCTACCGCCTTTTTTTTGTGTAACTCCCATCGCCTGCCTTATATCACTGGTATTCAGCAAGGTCTTTTCTTCAAATAGCTGCCATAACTGCCAAACAGTCTGGCTTACCTGCCCGGATGCTCTCCTCTCCTCCATATGTTCCTGAGGATGAAAAGCTTGATAAAATAAGGAATATATACGCGCCGAGACAAAGCCCTTGTGTCCGCCAAGAATACAGCCAAAGGCCAGTTGAGCTACCACCTTTTATGCCTTATCCTATCACACCGAACAAGACATCTATATGTCATGTTCATAATTCCGAATTATTTTTTTTGCCTTTTCCTTCTGAATAGTAATCGAAGCTCACAAGCTTGTTTTTCGATATAGCCGATTTTAGCAAGCTGATATTTTCTGAGAGACTGGATTTATAATGTGACGAGAGATCAATGAGAATATTGTCTTTTATAGAAACAACCGCTTCATTTTTGGTGACAGCTTTGAGATTAACTTTTTGATTCTCGCAGTGTCAGATACGCTACCTAGACTTTTTAAACCTGTTATTATGCTTTGGAGTTCTTCAACCGACAATACACTTTTATCAAGCTTATAGCCGTCGGCAATAGAAATACCCCCATCACCGCCCTGATATGTGATAATGGGGATACCTGCTTTACAAATATCATCAATGTCTCTATGGATAGTCCTGCGTGAAACCTCAAACATATTCACAAACTCTGGTGCGGTCACCTTATCACGCTGTAATAGAATAGTGACAATGCCCAATAAACGGTCTATCTTCATAACTGCCCTCAAAACAAATTGTTACAGCAACTTAATGAAGATGACTTCTGTCATGGCGTCTAACTACGGGATTTTGGACACCAATTCCTCTATACTCACCGATTAGTGAATCAATGTTGCATATCCTCACTATATATTAAACAAAAAGGTATAAAATCCCTGCCTTAAATGAACTTCCTTCCGAACAATTACAGGTGTAAAAGCAATTTCCTCAACTAACCCTGTATTGTGAACCATGAACGATATAGCACTATTACGCACTCCACGTGCCCAGTCCACGGAAACATATCCACCGGCTGCACACTATCTACCTCATACCCTCCAGCTGTTAGCCCCCCTAGATCCCGCGCTAAAGTACCTGGGTCACAAGATACATAGATGATGCGCTGAGGCTTCAGCTCTAGTAACCGTTTCAAAACGTCCGCATGTATACCAGCACGTGGAGGATCTAAGACCACTACATCAGGTTCTTCCTCTATCTTCATCATCCTTAGTTCAACTTTCCCCTTCAAGAATTCAATGTTCCCAACGCAATGATTATTGACCGCGTTTTGAATTGCGTTTTCAACAGCATATGGGTTTTCTTCGATACCCGTTGCTTTCTTAGCCTTTGAGGCCAAAGCTAAGGTCAGAGTTCCTATTCCCGAATAAAGATCCCATACGATCTCGTCTCCCGTTAGTGCTGCCTTGTCTAAAACCAGCGAATAGAGGACGGATGTTTGGAGTGAATTGACTTGCAAAAATGCTAAAGGGGACAGTTCAAAGGTTAAGCCAAGAATCGTTTGTCTAAAATCCCCGTCTCCCCAAATCAGTTGAAGATTGCCTTCTGCATCAAGATTCCACACGGAAAGAAGCCCTTCTTTTGAAAGAGCTTCGAAGAAATCAGGTTTTTCAGCGACGGAAAGGGCTTCGCCATAAATTCCTTCGATTATTAAGAGCCCTTCGTTCTTGGTGTTTTCACGGAAAGTAAGTGTATGTATTTCAGGATAACCTTCCCCTAACAAGTCTTCAGTCCGTTTTATCCAACGGTTCATGCGTTCGCTTAAGAGTAGGCAGTCATGAAACTTTACCAGAGCCTTTGATTTTTCCTTGTAATACCCCATCTCTCCTGTTGGGAGACGATGAAGACGTGCCTTATTTCTATAGCGCCAGGGATGCTCCATTCCAAGTGTAGGTTTGACCTCCACACTTATTTTACCGATTCTGGTCAGTGCATCTTCAACCCAACGTTGCTTCCACAAGAGAGTCTCTTCATACGATGTATGCTGAAGCTGGCATCCTCCGCATCCTTCAAAGACTGTACAGGGCGCATCTATGCGCTTTGGAGAACGCTTGATTATGTTCAAAAGAGATGCTCGCTGCCATTTTTTCTTAGCTTTTGAAACTACAACTTCAGCTGTTTCTTCAGGTAGAAGCCCTGGCACGAACGTTACAATGCCATTCATGTACCCCACTCCTGAGCCATCTGATATAAGCCGAAGGCATTCGATATTTAGTTTACTACTATTCATGAGATTCTCCTTTAAAGATTATTAGAAAACTTGGCTAGCGCCTAGCCACAGGCGCAGACGCAGGCAGTCGCCATAGCTGCACTTATCCTTCCAAAAAAATATCCAACGAAAGTAAAATTTCTAAGCAGCATGGTGGTCTACTCTAAAAAATAAATTTTCCATCATCAGTGGCGCGGCATAACGGCATGGAAGTTGACTATCATTAATAACGCTGAATCCATAGCGCAACAGCCATTAATACATTCCAAGTCCCATGTGCTGCAACGGCGGGCCAAATACTTGAAGAACGTTCATACAACCAAGTAAGAACCACTCCACCAATAAATAATGGTAAAAACCGAATAACTTCTAAATGAAGTGAAGCGAAAAAAAGCCCTGTCAACAGTATTCCTTTACCTCTTCCGAAGACTTGACGCAGTGGGGGGTAGATTAAGCCACGAAAAAACATTTCTTCTTTAATCGGAGCAACAACTCCCCCCAAAAAAGTGAGGAGAATAAACTCCCAAATGTAGTTTGTCCCATTTACCGCCATGGCAAAACTTTGGGGAGCCGGAGTTCCAAATAATTTTGTTAAAAGGTTTCCTAAAAGACCGACACTTACAAATAATAAAACTCCAGCTATAAAACCTAACACTAAAAATCGTCGGGAAGATTTAACAAACCCTAATTCTGACAGCGGACGACGGACAAATTTAAGAAATATTATAATTATACCGAAGTAGAGCAGTGCATCTCCTAAGCCAACGATTACAAAATTGAGAATCCCACGCACAGAATCTAAATCTTTAGGACTCTCCAACCATCCAAGTGGAAATTCAATTATAGTTATAATAGCAACTAAAAACAATCCCTGCCAAATATTCCAGACTGGTTTTCGTGGCGGCACCCTCAGTTTAGCTTTTTGTTTCATCTCACTCGTCCTTTGATCTTATTACGCTGTTCATCCCAGGATCATTTCTCACCTATTCTAAGTCTTTAATTTCCATTCTATTTCCAATTCTAACTGTTTAATCAAACATTGTCCACAAATAAAGAAACCTAGCTAGCGCCTAGCCTTCAAGCAGGGGCCATAAACGGCCTAAAATTTCTCACTTATCATCAGTGTAGCCTATTAGTATGTGGGGTCTGACTACCCTGATAATAACCAATTTTAATTCTTGATGGTGCTGTTAGCAACATTGAGATCTAATACAAAAAGAAGGGGCTATCAAAGACCCCTTCTTAACCAAATCAAGCTATGGAACTACTCTACACCTATAGGTGATTCAACTATTTAATATCCTTCTTTAATTTAATGGGCTATGCTCCCTTACGCCAAATTTTGAGATTAATAGCCTCAGCGATTAGAACGTCACGGAACTCAGGGTGAGCAATTGAAATCAACGCTTCAGCACGCTGCCACGTGGATAATCCTTTAAGATTAACCTTCCCAAACTCTGTGACTACAAACTGGACAGTTGGACGAGTATCTGTTATTGCAGAGCCCGGTGTCATCAGCCCTTTAATGCGGGAGTGCAGTTGCCCACTTTTATCCTTATAGGTGGAAGGTAAGCAGATAAAGCTTTTCCCCCCTTTGGAATTATAGGCAGCTTCTACAAAATCAAGCTGACCCCCTGCACCACTGATCATACTTGATCCAGCGGATTCTGAACAAACTTGGCCCGTCAAATCGATTTCCAGGGCACTGTTGATGGAAACTAATTGGTCATTTTGAGAAGCAATAAAGGGATGATTGGTGTAATCCACAGGATATCCCGCTAACGAAGGGTTATTCCGAAGAAAGTTATAGAGTTTCTGGGTGCCAGCCGCGAAAGCATAGACAATTCTGCCTCGGTCAAGTTTCTTCCGCATTCCTGTAACCTTTCCGGCTTCCACCATATCCACAAATCCGTCGACCAACATCTCTGTGTGAATTCCTAGGTCTTTCAGATCCGATTCAGCAATCATCTTCCCTAGGGCATTCGGCATTCCGCCTATACCTAATTGAATACATGCACCATCCGAAATTTCAGGCAATATATACTCAGCAATTTGCCGATCAAGTTCTGATGCAGATGCCGAAGGTAAGATGGGAAGTCCTCGGTGCCCTCCCTCAACAACATAATCCACCTTCGAAATATGAACTGCATGATCGTAACCACCATGGGTACTTGGCATATCCTCGTTAACTTCTACTATGACTGCACGGGCCTTTTCAATCGCTGCAGCGTAGTGAGATACCGAAACTCCAAAACTGAAATATCCATGTTCGTCCATGGGAGATACTTGAATAGCCACAACATCCGTTTTTACATTTTCACGCAAATAACGTGGCAATTCTGAATATTTAAGGGGAATATAATAAGCTAGGCCGTTTTGAACCAATTTACGTTCGCGTCCGCCAAGATGCCAGCTATTCCAAGTAAAATGTTCACCAGTTGGATCACAATCCATGCAAACCACTGGAGTAATAATTACACCTCCACGCAAGTTGACATCATGAAGTTCGTCTTTACGACGAGCCAAAGCCTCATCAAGTAAACCTGGCATACTTGCAGCCCAAGCAAACTCTATCCAGTCACCGCTTCGAATTACTTTTACCGCTTCATCTGCTGAGACACACTTATTGCGATACTCCTCCATATACATTGGTACATCCCCCTTCTGCGCTTCACCCAATTATTAATCTTTAAATCGTTTTTAAATACACGTTATTAGCGAAAAGTTTAACGATGATATTCTGGACGTAGAAATGTAACATAGAAATGTAACGGTGGCAGTTATACTAGGATTCTAGCGTTCTACAATTAAAGCAATACCTTGACCACCACCGATACAAAGTGTTGCTAACCCGCGATGCGCATTGCTACGCTTCATTTCGTGCAGCAATGACACAAGAATACGTGTTCCTGAAGCCCCAACTGGATGGCCCAGAGCAATCGCCCCGCCATTGACATTTGTCTTAGTCATATCGAGTTGCAACTCTTGCGCGACTCTCAAAGTTTGGGAAGCAAAAGCTTCATTAGCCTCTACTAGATCGATATCTTCAATTTTTAATCCGGCTTTTTCTAATGCTTTACGGCTGGCAGGGATAGGACCAGTCCCCATGATCTTTGGGTCTACACCAGCTGAAGCCCATGATTTAATCGTTGCCAACGGTGTTAAGCCCAGCTCCTCCGCTTTCTCTTTCGCCATGATAACAAGGGCAGCCGCTCCGTCATTAATCCCTGAAGCATTAGCAGCAGTGACGGTGCCATCTTTTTTGAAGGCAGGTCGTAATTTGGCAACGGCCTCGTAGGTAGTACCGAAGCGAGGGAATTCATCTTGGTTAACAACTACGGGATCCCCTTTACGTTGAGGAATGGACACTGGTACTATTTCCTCTTCAAACTTTCCAGCTTTAGTGGCAACTTCGCAGCGATTTTGACTGGACACTGAATAACGATCTTGTTCCTCGCGGGAAATATTAAACTGCTCCGCGATGTTTTCAGCTGTCATTCCCATGTGAATCTTGTCAAAAGCATCGGTTAAGCCATCGTTAATCATGGAATCGACGATGGTGTCATTGCCCATTCTATAACCTGTACGCGCTTTGGGAAGTACATATGGAGCAAGAGACATACTCTCCATTCCACCTGCTACTATAATATCGGCATCCCCTACCATAATGGTCTGAGCTGCACAAACGATTGTTTTGAGGCCTGACCCACATACTTTATTCAGTGTCCAAGACGGCACTTCCTGAGGAATTCCGGCCATAATTGACGCTTGACGAGCAGGATTCTGACCTAGTCCAGCCTGTAAAACGTTACCCAAAATAACCTCATCGACTTGCTCGGGGGTAATCCCCGCTCTCTTAATCGCTTCCTTGACAGCTAAGGCTCCTAAGTCTGCAGCTGATATTTGCCCTAATGTGCCACAAAAAGATCCGACAGGGGTACGTACTGCACTCACAATAACTACATCTCTCATTGAAAGTCCTCTCCTTCAGTAACGGTGAATAGTCCGAAGTACCCATATTATTTTTTAGCGAAGCACTTAAGTGGGCGCTTCGCTAAGTCCTCGAAATCTTCTAAAAATCTATTTATATCTCTACTTTAGAATATTAGCTGCTATGACCATACGTTGAACCTCACTAGTTCCTTCATAAATCTCAGTAATTTTGGCATCCCTCATCATACGTTCTGCCGGGTATTCGCGTGTATATCCATATCCGCCATGGAGTTGAACCCCCATCGTGGTTACTGCCATGGCAGTTTCGGAAGCAAACAGTTTTGCCATCGCAGCAGCCTTGCCAACAGGTTTATGTTGTGATGCCAAATATGCAGCTTGATAAACGAGGAGACGGGCCGCTTCAATTTGGGTTGCCATGTCTGCCAGCTTGAATTGAGTATTTTGGAACTCAGAGATGGCCTTACCAAACTGCACCCTTTCCTTGGTATATTTCATGGCTTGCTCATAAGCTCCTTGGGCAATTCCCAATGCTTGGGAAGCGATACCGATTCGACCATAATCAAGGGTTTGCATAGCGACTTTAAAGCCTTGCCCTTCTTGTCCGAGCAGATTTTCAGCTGGAACGCGGACATCTTCAAAAACTAGTTCGTAGGTTGCTGATGAACGAATCCCCATCTTTTTCTCCTTTTTACCAAAGGAGAAGCCTGGCATTCCCTTTTCGAGAATAAAGGCGGCAATCCCACGATTTCCTTTGCTCTTATCCATTTGAGCAGTAACAACATACGTATCAGCATAGTAAGCATTCGTAATAAAGATCTTACTGCCGTTTATGATGTAATCATTGCCATCACGAACAGCCGTTGTGCGAGTTCCTGAAGCATCAGAACCAGCCATGGGTTCTGTCAAACCAAAAGCACCAAGTTTTTCACCAGTTGCCAAAGGAACTAAATATTTCTTTTTCTGCTCTTCGGTCCCAAACATTGCGATTGGATTAGCACACAGACTAGCATGGGCTGAAATGGTTACACCGACAGAAGCATCGACTCGGGAAAGTTCCTCGACTGTGATTGCATAAGAGATGTAGTCTGCTCCGACACCGCCAAATTCTTCAGGAAATGTAACCCCAGCCAAACCGAGCTCACCACATTTTTTCCATATATCTACCGAAAACTCTTCATTTTCATCACGTTCTTCAGCACCCGGACCGCATTCTTTCTCCGCAAAATCACGAACCATTTTACGCATCATGATGTGGTCTTCGGTTAAATCAAAAATCATTTAAATCCATCCTCTCAACTCTAACTCTCTTTCGAACTGCTTTTTATATACTAGCCTTCCTTAACCTTGAACCATAATTCTTAGTTCATTTCTCTCATTCGAGATTAGAGGCATTGGCTTGGGTGAGGGCCAAAGACATGGCTTTTACTTTCCTTCAAATACCGGTTTTCGCTTTTCTAAAAAGGCGCTGCATCCCTCGGTTTGATCCTGAGTACTAAAAGTCAATCCGAAAACTTCCGCTTCGTACGCTTGAGCGCTATCTAAGTCCATATTAATACCACGTTGGATTGCGCTCTTACTTAGCTGCACTGCTGCAGGTGCCCTTCCTGCAATTCGCTGGGCAAGTTTTAAAGCTTCTTCAAGGAGAGTATCTAAAGGGTAGACCTTATTCACTAACCCGATGCGATAGGCCTCATTTACATCGATAATATCTCCGGTGAATAGCAACTCACTAGCAATCCCTGCGCCGACTAAACGGGGTAAACGTTGTGTCCCTCCGAATCCGGCTGTGATCCCAAGAGTTACTTCTGGCTGACCGAACTTTGCGTTCTCACTTGCTATTCTAATATCGCAAGCTAAAGCTAACTCGCACCCGCCACCCAAAGCAAATCCATTGATGGCTGCAATCACTGGCTGTGGCATTAGTTCTAGTTTACGGAAGGTTGCATGCCCTAATTGGGCAAAGCGGCGACCTTCTATAGCATTAAAATCTTTCATCTGAGAAATATCTGCCCCAGCGATAAAGGCCTTTTCCCCGCTGCCTGTAAGGATTACAGCTTTAACACTGGAATCTCTCCCCAACTCATCGAGCACGGTGGAAAGTTCCTTCAAGGTGTCACTGTTTAAGGCATTTAGAGCTTTTGGGCGATTGATGGTTAGAACGGCGACCGCACCGTTCTTTTCCAGTAACAGATTGGTGTACTCCATGCTTTGCCCTCCTTACTCGTTGGATTTAAGCATCGTATTTATAGAAACCACGACCGGATTTCCGTCCAAGCCAGCCCGCTTTTACATATTTTCGGAGTAACGGGCAGGGGCGATATTTATCACCTAATCCTTCATGAAGGACTTCCATAATTGACAGCACTGTGTCCAAACCAATTAAATCTCCTAACGCTAACGGACCCATCGGATGATTCATCCCTAATTTCATAACATTATCAATAGCTTCAACCGAGGCTATTCCTTCATAGAGTGTATAGACAGCTTCGTTAATCATGGGGATTAAGACCCTATTTGCAACAAAACCTGGTGCATCATTGACTTCCACAGGGGTTTTACCCATATTAAGGCTAAGATCTTCGATCATTTTATACACTTCTTCACTAGTTGCGAGACCACGAATTACCTCTACAAGCTTCATCACTGGAACTGGATTCATAAAATGCATTCCTATGACTCGATCTGGTCGTTTAGTAAAAGCAGCTATCTCAGTAATTGGTAATGACGAAGTATTAGTGGAAAGAATTGTGTGTTGGGGGCATATAACATCGAGCTGAGAGAAAATCTGGGCTTTTATTCCCATATTTTCTACGGCTGCTTCAATCACCAAGTCAGCTGATACAGCATCCTGTAAAGAAACTGATTTAGTAATACGATCTAAAATCTGGTCTTTTTCTTCTGCCTTAAGTTTTCCCTTTTCTACGCTTCGGCTAAGATTCTTATCAATAATACCGAAACCCCTGTTTACAAATTCCTCTTTAATATCATTTAAAATGACTGAGTAACCTGCTTGAGCAGCAACTTGGGCGATTCCACCACCCATCTGTCCAGCTCCAATTACCATAATCGTCTTCACACTTAATCCTCCTTTAATTTCTATATATGAGACTATATTCATAGGTGATTTGGAATCTTACTGAATAATCTTGCAATTAATATGCCAATGACTATTCATTATCTTCATACAATTTAGTATTCGCTGATATCAAGGTATCTAGGTCCTAATTCACACAAATTTCAAAAAATGAAAGGTGTAAACATTTGTTTACACCTTTCAGCAAAGGAACTCTTTCAATCTAATAATACAACCCAACATAAGACACTGTCCACAAACGAATACACCCATCTAAATGTAGACACATTTTCACCATTCCCTATTACAGCTTGTGCAATTGATGCTTAATTAGTTTCTTGTATAAGCCTGCTCTCGACAAACCCAAGGATTTTGCGGCTTGAACTTTATTTCCATTGGCATTTTCAAGCGCAATAACAAGGGCATCCTTTTCCACCCCATTAAGAATCGTTTCTAGTGTCCCTTCAACATAAGGGCGTACATCATGACTGGCTATGATTTGTAGGTAGCTTGGCAGATGTTTAAGTTGAATTTCAGTACCATCAACCATGTTGAAAGCCCTTTCAATAATATTTTCAAGCTCGCGGATATTACCCGGCCAGCGATGTTTCTTAAGAACGTCTTTTGCCTCATCCGAGATTCCCGTCACTGATTGTGCAAACTGAAGATTAAACTTCTTGATAAATGTTTTAATCAGAATTCCAATGTCATCTATCCTTTCTCGTAAGGGGGGAATCGTCAAGGTTACTACGTTTAAGCGATAATATAAGTCTTCTCGGAATTGTTTATCTCGAATCATCCCTTCGAGATCGCGATTTGTCGCAGCAACCAACCGGAAATCTACTTTACGAGATTTGTTGCTTCCTAAGCGTTCCACTTCTCGTTCCTGAATAACCCTTAAAAGCTTGGCTTGCATGCTCATTTCCATATCTCCGATTTCGTCCAGGAACAGTGTTCCTCCATTAGCAAGTTCAAACTTCCCTATCATTCCCCCTTTTCTCGCACCGGTAAATGCCCCTTCATCGTAACCAAACATTTCAGATTCGAGCAGATTTTCGGGTATAGCTGCACAATTTACCTTGATAAAGGGACCTTCGCTACGGGAGCTTTGCGCATGTAGTAATAAGGCAAATAATTCTTTACCTGTTCCACTTTCCCCCCTTAGAAGCACAGTAGACCCGGATTTAGCCACGCGAAGAGTAGTTTGTACTAAAGAAGTCATGATATGATTTCTCCCATGCAAGAGCTCTAGGGCTGAAGAATTGTTCTGTGACACAGTCTTCTTATAATAGTCAAGTTCAGAACGCAAAGAATCGATCTTTTTGGTCAAAGCGTAGAGTTCGTTAACATCCTTAAAAACAACTTTTCCCAAAGCGCCTACAATTTTGCCATCCTGCATAATTGGAACTCTGCTAGCAATTATTTCATGACCATTTAGGTCATGAATGTATCCAATCACTGGTTGGGCGGTTACCAAAACTTCAATAAATTTAGGGTTATCGTAAATTTCAGTAATAGGTTTACCTACCATGTCCTCTGGAGCTTGATCAAAAAAACTTGAAAAAGCTTGATTTGTCATAGTGACAATTCCTTTTTTATTTACCACTATCAGTCCGTCATAGGCTGTGTTTAGAACGACCTCCAGAGTGCGTTGAAGTTGCTTTGTTTTTTCGTGTTCGATTACTAATTTGTCAAGGAAATTCTGGAGAATGGTAATGTCTTGGAATACTGCAACGGCTCCCACTAATTCTCCATTAAGATAGATTGGGTTCCGATTACTTAATAAGATAGTCCCATTTAGTTTTAATTGCTGGCCTAACTCAGCAATTCCACTTTCAACAACACGAAGCAACCCTGTCTCAGGGAAATGTGTCATAATAGATTGCCCAATGATGTCGCTTACTGGAGTCTTCAATATATTGAAAACAGCTTGGTTGGCATAAATAATTATACCTTGAAGGTCTACAGCAATTATTGCATTATTTGTATTATCTAAAATTTCGTCGAGAGTAATTGAAATATTTTTTCCTTCTAATAACATGAGCAGTCCTCCTGAATTTTTAGTATTATCCAATTATTCGACCAAATAGTAGTAAATCCTCCTTGGACCCACAAAGCCCTTCTCAATGAAGCATTCAGCATTTTAACGAAAATAAATAGGAATGTGCCAAGCACACTCCTAAGTTTTAATAAATAATTCTTTATGGTAAAACACTTGTAAATTATAAAATTATTTTTCACTATAATATAGGTCCTTCCCAAGCCCAAAATTATTGCTTAGAGGAACTTTAAAAAAATATAGACTAAACCTGTCGATAATCTCTTCTTACTATTTTTGTTGCTTCAACATATCGCTATAGATGTATACCAATTCTTTGTCAAATAGTGAACGCTTCATATCTACAGCTAATGCCCTAACACGTGAAAGCATCTCATTAGCCTCTTCATCCGTCATATCTTTACCATATTCATTGCGAAATTTCGCCTTGATTGATGCTGTTCCAGAATGCTTTCCAATCACAATCTGCCGTTCTAGTCCAACATCCTCAGGGCTAAACGCTTCGTAAGTTCGAGGGTTTTTGAGTGCGCCATCAGCATGAATACCCGACTCATGCGCAAACATGTTACTACCCACAATTGATTTCCAAGGTGGAAGCATCCGCCCTGAAGCCCGTGCGACATATTCAGAAACCTCAACAAATCGTTCCGTCGCAAAGCTTAAATCCGTATCTAATAAATGCTTTAACGCCATAATGACTTCCTCTAACGCTGCATTACCAGCACGTTCCCCTAAGCCGTTTACCGTTACTCCTACATGTGTTGCTCCAGCCTTTACTCCAGCAAGAGCATTGGCTGTTGCCATTCCAAAATCGTCATGAGTATGCATTTCGATGTCTATGCCCGTCTTTTCAACCAAGGTCTTAATTTTATCAAAGGTTACGAACGGATCTAAAATTCCTACGGTATCACAATAGCGCAAACGATCGGCGCCCGCCTTTTTAGCTTCTTTTGCAAATTGTACTAAAAAGTCCATATCTGACCGTGAAGCATCTTCCGCATTAACTGAAATGTACATTCCTTCCCGTTTAGCAAAGGTGGTTGCCTTGACCATCCGTTCCAGAACATCTTCACGAGTGGTCATCAGTTTATGCTCAATATGAATATCAGAGGTGGAAATAGAAATTGCTACAGCATCAACACCACATGCCAATGATGCTTCAATATCCGAAATTACCGCACGATTCCAACCCATGATGCTTGATTTTAAGCCTAATTTTACAATTTCACTTATAGCCCGCTTTTCATCTCCGCCCATGACCGCGACTCCGGCTTCGATTTGATGAACGCCAAGCTCATCAAGTAACCTTGCTATTCGTAATTTTTCTTGATTTGAAAAAACAACACCAGCTGTTTGTTCGCCATCACGCAAAGTAGTATCTACAATTGTTAAATGTCTCAATTAAAATCCCCCCTCTTAATTACTACAATAATTATCCATCTTCAAAATTTACATAACACTATACTAACACAATCTGCTCTAAGTTAGAAGAATATCTGTTTCATTATACTGTATACTTATTAATGCTACAGTATATTTATACACCAGAATTAAACCCTAGCAATCCTTTTGATTCAAGGCATCTCAATTCTTTTCTTTATAAAGAGGTAAAGCCCTGAGCTTTATGCTAGTTTTTCCTTAAGCAAACGATTGACGAGACCCGGATTTGCCTGTCCCTTAGTAGCCTTCATAATTTGTCCGACTAAAAACCCAATTGCTCGATCTTTTCCCGCACGATAATCCTCCACAGATTGAGGATTTGCAGCAATTACGCTGTCAATAATACCCAGCAAGGCACCTTCATCACTAATCTGGGCAAGTCCTTTTTCCTTGACGATAACCCCGGCATCCTTCCCGGTACTGTACATATCTTCCAGAACGCTTTTAGCAATTTTACCGCTGATAGTTCCTTTTTCTATAAGTCCCATAAGCTCTGCTAATTGTTTCGCCGAAATTGGAGAATCTCCCACACTGCACTGATTGGAGTTGAGCAGACGTGTAACATCCCCCATAACCCAGTTCGCTAGCGTCTTAGCATCAGCATAGTGAGATAAAGCTGCATCAAAATAGTCCGACAGAGCTTTTGATTGCGTAATAACCCCAGCATCATAGGCCGACAGTCCTAACTCTTGCAATCGAGCACGCCGCGCCTCGGGCAGTTCAGGAAGAGTTTTACGGATTCTTTCCACCCATTCTCGATCAATAATTAGCGGAGCCAGATCGGGCTCAGGGAAATATCGGTAATCATGGGCTTCTTCCTTAGAACGAAGCGCTAACGTAACCCCTTGGCCCTCATCCCAAGTGCGTGTCTCTTGAACCACCTTTTCTCCCGCATCTAACACTCTCGCTTGACGAGCTATTTCGTACTCCATACACCTCCGTACCGAGCTAAAAGAGTTCAGATTTTTCGTCTCTGTACGAGTTCCAAAGGTTGTAGATCCGATTTGTCGCAAGGAAACATTAATATCAAATCGTACCGAACCCTGTTCCATTCGACAGTCAGAGACTTCAGTATACTCCAAAATCTGAACTAATTTTTCTAAGTAAGCAAGTACTTCGGGAATTGAGCGCATATCAGGCTCAGAAACGATTTCCAAGAGCGGCACACCAGCTCTGTTATAGTCGACTGATGACTCATTCGAGGTTGTGATGGTATCCCCGCTATGCACGAGCTTACCAGCATCTTCCTCCATATGGGCCCGAGTGATTCCGATCCATTTTTTCTGCTCATCCACTTCTATCTCTAACCCGCCTTTGCCACAAATCGGCAAATCGAACTGGGACGTCTGATAATTCTTCGATAAATCCGGGTAAAAGTAGTTTTTACGGTCGAACTTAGAAAACTCCGCGATTTCACAATTCAAAGCCAATCCAGCTTTGATTGCATAATTAACCACTTCCCGATTTAAGACGGGAAGCGCACCTGGCATTCCCAAGCACACTGGGCAGACGTGTGTGTTTTGCTCTCCTCCAAACTCGGTTGTACAGCTACAAAAAATCTTTGTCTTAGTCTGGAGCTCAACATGAACTTCCAGCCCACAGACCATTTCATATTTATTAGCGACTACCACAGGTCAGCACCTCCCGAGACAGATTTGGTTTTAACGTGTGATAATTCGTGTTTTGCTCAAAGGTATAAGCTACACGGTACAATGATCCCTCACCAAATGCTTTACCCATCAATTGCATACCAATTGGCAAACCATTGACGAATCCCGCCGGAATCGAAATTGCCGGTATACCCGCTAGGTTAATCGGGACGGTCGTAATATCGGATAAGTACATGGCCAAGGGGTCCGCAGATTTCTCTCCAAATTTAAACGCTGGTGTTGGAGCTGTCGGGGAGAGTAAAACATCAAACTTCTCAAAAGCCTTCTCAAAATCCTGCTTAATCAGGGTTCTGACCTTTTGGGCCTTGAGATAGTAGGCGTCATAATATCCTGAACTTAGAGCATAGGTTCCGAGCATGATTCTTCGTTTTACTTCCTGCCCAAATCCTTCAGCCCGAGTCTTTTTGAACATACCTAAGACATCGTTAGAATCAGCCCGATACCCATAACGAACACCATCATAGCGAGCCAGATTAGAGCTTGCTTCAGCGGTGGCAATCAGGTAATATGCCGGAATCGCATATTCCGTATGAGGTAAGGAACATTCAGCTACTTCTGCCCCTAGATCGATCAGGGTTTGAATCCCTGCCTGAATCCCTTTGGCGACATCTGGATCAATCCCTTCGCCAAAGTACTCACGAGGAATCCCAATCTTTAAACCTTTAATATCGTTAACTAGAAACTTCGTATAATCTGGTGTTTCATAAGGAACCGATGTCGAATCTAATGAATCATAGCCAGCAATGGCATTCATCACTAAAGCGTTATCTCGGACAGTTTTAGTGAATGGACCAATCTGATCAAGTGAGGAGGCAAATGCTATCAAACCTAAACGGGAAACGGCACCATAGGTGGGCTTCATTCCTACCACTCCACAGAACGCAGCTGGCTGACGGATAGACCCCCCCGTGTCTGAACCCAAGGTAAATGCAGCCTCATCCCCAGCTACGGCTACTGCGGATCCCCCTGAAGATCCTCCTGGGACACACTCTAAATTCCAAGGATTGCGAGTCTTAGCAAAGTAAGAATTCTCAGTCGAGGAACCCATGGCAAACTCGTCCATATTTAGTTTACCGAGAAGTATGGTTCCCGCAGTCCGCAGTCGGTTCGTGACGGTCGCGTTATAAGGGGGAACAAAATTCTCGAGCATTTTTGAAGCACAGCTTGTGCGAATTCCTTCCGTACACATGTTATCTTTCAAGGCCATCGGGATACCTTCTAAAGGTTTTAGAGTTTCTCCTTGAGCGACCTTTTGATCAACCTTAGCCGCCAGGGCTAAAGCCTCATCTTCTAAGACGGTTAAATACGCCTGCAAACTAGGATCCACTGTCTGGATCCGGTCTATGTATGCTTTCGTCAGTTCTATAGAGCTTATATCTTTATGAACGAGCAGCTCATGTAGTTCACTGACTGACTTCCCAATACTCACTGATTCCAACTTCCGCAGTCTCCTTTCTACGTCAAACTAATTCTCGGCACTCTAAAGAAACCCTCTTCCCCATCGGGTGCATTCCTTAGGGCTTTTTCATGATTAATCGAGGATGCCACTTGGTCCTCGCGCAGTACATTATGTAGTGGAACAGCATGTGCCGTGGGGACTACTTCATTCGTGTCTAATTTCTCCAACATAGCCGCATAGCCTAAAATGGAGTTAAGTTGCTCGGTATACTCTTGAGTTTCCTGTTCAGTTAACTCTAAGCGAGCCAATGCCGCTACGTATTCAACGTCTTCACGTGAAATTGACAACTTATTCACCTTCCCTTGGATAGTTTGTTGCTTTTAACCTTTATCATAACAAATATGGGGGATGGGAGCAATAAAAATGGAAAAAAACAGATAAAGAGCTATTACAAAAGTTAGACGAGATAATCAAGTTACAAACTTTGCAATCCAAAAACTAATCTTAACATGAAAGTCGGTCTCACTTCAGATGAAGTGAGACCGACTTTCACTAATTAATTCTGAATCATCTGTTCAAATTCTTCTTCGGTCAAGATCGGAATTCCCAACCCCTGAGCTTTCACCAGCTTTGAGCCTGCTTTCTCTCCAGCAACGACAAAGGCCGTTTTTTTGCTGACACTACTTGCCGCTTTTCCACCATACTCCTCGATGAGTGTCTCAATCACTCGCCTCTCCCAGCGTTCTAGAGAACCGGTTACAACGATGCTTTTTCCCGCAAATATCTGCGGTTTAGTCGAGGTTCCTGCGGTCATGTTAACATCAGCTTCACGCAATTTAGCCAGGAATCGTGTTGTACTCTCCAACTTGAAAAACTGAACCAGACTTTCCGCCATCGCTGGCCCGATATCTGGAATGGTCTGGAGATCTTCAAGGGTTGCTTCCTGCAGCTTTTCCATTAAGCCAAATGTCTGAGCCAATATCTTCCCTGCTTTTACTCCCGTATGGCGAATGCCTAAAGCGAAAATCAGTGGTGCGAGCCCTCGCTCTTTGCTGTCTGCAATTGCCTTCAGCAAATTCTCTGCCGATTTTTTGCCCATTCGTTCCACAGGGGTTAAATCATCGAACGTTAATGAATAGAGATCCGCAGCATCTTTAATCAACCCCGCCTCTAGGAGTTGTTGAACAACCGCAGGTCCCAATCCTTCAATCCCCATGGCATCTCTAGAGACAAAATGAATTATCCCCTCACGTTGTTGAGCCGGGCAAATAATACTTTGACAGCGATAGGCCACTTCCCCTTCCTCTCGCAAAACAGGACTCTGGCATTCTGGACAGATATCTGGCATTTGAAATATTTTTTCCAGACCGGTGCGTTTTTCAGGTAAAGCTCGAACAACCTCTGGGATCACATCTCCTGCTTTATGTAATAGTACATGGTCTCCAATGCGGATATCCTTTTCGCAAATGTTATCTAGATTATGGAGTGTAGCGCGACTCACTGTCGACCCTGCTACGGAAACCGCTTTAAGGACTGCAGTAGGAGTTAAGACTCCCGTCCGCCCTACTCGGATGATAATATCTTCAACGACTGTTTCAACTTGTTCCGCCGGGAATTTATAAGAAATCGCCCAACGTGGACTTTTAGCTGTAAATCCAAGTTCCTGCTGAAGGTCAAATTCATTCACTTTAATTACCAAACCGTCTATATCATAAGGGAAACGATGACGTTCTGCAGCCATTTGTTCACAATAAGTAATTACCTCTTCAATATTGCTAAACACCTTATATTCAGGATTTACAACAAACCCCTGTTCTTTTAAATAGGTAAGCACGTCTATTTGGTTATGTAATCCTAGCTCGTTCGCTGATAAGACTTGATAGGCAAAATAGTCGAGTTTGCGCTCAGCCGTGATTCGAGAATTTAGCTGACGCAATGACCCTGCTGCTGCATTACGAGGATTGGCAAACGTTGATTGCCCTTCTTCTTCACGTTCTTGATTTAAACGAGCAAAGGAAGCTTTAGGCATATACCCCTCTCCTCGCACACTTAACCTTGGAACCGTCTTGTTCAAGCGCAGAGGAATTGATCCCACCGTTCTGACATTAGCGGTAATATCTTCTCCTACAGAACCATCTCCCCGGGTGGCCCCACGTATCATCAGACCATCCTCATAAGTTAGAGCGACTGTTAACCCGTCGATCTTAAGTTCAACTACATAGTCCACTGAGGGAGCTACCTGGCACACCCGTCGGTCAAACTCTCGCAAATCTCCTGGATCGAACGCATTATCTAAGCTAAGGAGAGGTTCCAAATGCTGCACTTTCGTGTACTCTTTTGCTACCACTCCCCCAACTCGTTGAGTTGGCGAATCCGGCGTAACTCTATCTGGATGCTTGGCTTCCAAGTCCAGAAGCTCACGCATAAGAGCATCGTATTCTGCATCTGTGATGCGGGGCTGGTCTAATTCATAATACTGCTTATTGGCCTCTTCTAGATCTTTACGAAGCATCACTATGCGCTCGAATTCATCCTGCACTGAAATCCCTCCGCTTCCAAACGTATGTGACTTTATTATAATTCATGTGACAAGTCTTTAAAAGTAAATGAATAATGATACTATTCTTTCCATGATACTACTTACTAAGTCATTCATCCACCTTGAAAAGAGGATGAAGCAATACTTATGATTTTTTCTTGGTGCTCTCGCCAACCAAAAATAGAGGATCATTCGCCAACCAAGTGGTGAACTATCCTCTATTATAAGGAGTTCCTTAACAAAAAGGGGGTGTAACAAACTAGAAAATAAGTTTAGTTACAGCCCCTTCTATTCTCCGATTCAGTAGGGTTATAAGCACTAATGATTAGCCTTGAAAATATGTCGTCATTTGTGGTACGACTTGCTTCTTACGGGAAAGAACACCTGGCAGTGCAACGCTTCCATTGACAATTTCTTTGCCGAAGGCTTTAGCCACTTCTTCAGGGTTGTCCCCTTTAACAATTAGTTCTGTGTAGTCGGTTAAAATATCTGTAACCATTAAGCAGAGATATTGCATTCCTTGAGCAACACGATGTGCTTCAATAGCTGCTGTCAAGTTTGCACGAACGTCTTCAAATCCATCCATGCCCATCAGGCTGACTTGTCCTACACCGATTTTGTGAGGTCCCATGGTGAAGGCTTTGAGGTCTTCTTCAATCATGCTTTGTGGGGTACGTTCTGCAATGTTAGAAGATGCTTTGAACATGTCAATACCAAAAGTCTTTGGATCAACTCCTGCAATAGCCGCTAACTCAGCAGCGATTGCCTTATCTTCTTCAGTGCAAGTTGGGGATTTAAAGATTACTGTATCCGAAAGAATAGCTGCGAGTAAAATTCCAGCAAATGCTTTTTCAGGCACTAAGCCAGCTTCCTTATAAGCCTTAGCTACAATTGTACATGTGGAACCAACAGGCTCGATGCGGATATGGATAGGATCAGAAGTTTGAAGGCCACCGATTTTGTGATGGTCGATAACTTCGATAAGTTTAGCTTGGTCTCCACCAGCAACCGCTTGGCCCCACTCATTGTGGTCAACGAGAACCAATTTTTGACCTGCTTCTACGGACTCCAACACTTCAGGAATAGCGACTCCATAATAATTGAGAACATATTCAGTTTCTTTATTGAGTTTTCCAGCCGAGCAAGGAACAACATTAGCAGTTCCCGTGAGTTCTTTCAACTTAGCCAAAGCGATTGCTGAGCAAACTGAATCAGTATCTGGGCTTTTGTGACCAACGATATAAATATTATCTGACATAATTAACACCAAACCTTTCTCTTCCTCATTTTTTGAAATGCACCGTGGATATAGAAAACTTGGTTGGCGACGAGCGAAGCGAAGTCGGCAGCCTTAGTTGCACTTATGCCACCCGAAACAAATCTAAATATCTTGGTATAAAAAATGTCACAGTTTCGTTAACTTGGCATACTCAGCCATTAATTTCTTAATACCACTGTCAAAAACAATTGTTAGTTCTGCCTGATTTCCCTCTCCCTTAATGGAGACAATAATCCCTCGACCAAACGTCGCGTGTTCCACTTTTTCTCCTATATGATGCGCCTCACCCCCTTCAATGACTATCGTACTTCCAAAATCCTTTTCCCACGACCCAGAACCCAAAGGAATGGTTCGATCCGACATGGTATTCCGTCTTCCAATCGGTTTAGATGGAGTAGCGAGTCGACGTTTTGGCGGATCAAGAGGGTCAATATCCGTCATTAAATCAGACGGAATCTCCATCAGAAAGCGAGAGGGCTGATTATATTGCGTCTTGCCATAGAGCATCCGCATTTCTGTATTACACAGGTATAGTTTCTCCCTCGCTCGAGTGATGGCGACATAACAAAGTCGGCGTTCTTCCTCTAAAACGTTTGGTTCCATGAGTGAACGACTACTGGGGAAAATACCATCTTCCATTCCAACCAAAAAAACCACCGGAAATTCTAGCCCCTTGGCACTATGCATCGTCATTAAAGCTACAGCTTCCTCAGCTTGGTCTAGCTCATCTATATCAGCAACTAAAGAAACCTGTTCTAAAAATCCACTCAAGCCTGTGACAACCGCTTCCTCTTCAACCCCATCGTTTAGCGCATTTTGAGCAGCTTGAGCTGCTTTAGCATCATACTCCGCTGTTACGGATAGAAACTCCATGAGGTTTTCCAGACGAGTCTCTGCTTCTGGTGTGTTTTCAGCTTCAAGGATCGCTTTGTACCCCGTCTTGTTCAGAATCTCTTCCACAAGATCCGATACACTTGCCTCTTGGGCAAAGCTTAGCAAACCCTGCATTAGATGAGCAAAAGCAATTAACGGTTTCTTAGCGCGTGTTGGCAATTCCGGGATATATTCTGCTTCCAAAATTGCGTCTAGCACAGGCATACCTTGTTCATCAGCATATTCTAAAACCTTTTGCAAAGTGGTGTCACCCAGGCCACGTTTTGGTACATTAAGTACACGGGCAAAACTTACTTGATCTGTAGGATTATACAGGACTTGTAAATACGCTAAGATATCCTTAATCTCCATACGTTGATAGAATTTCAGCCCCGAGAAAACCCGATAAGGCGTAGCCGCCTTCATCAGACGTTCCTCCAGAGCCCGGGATTGAGCATTTGTCCGATAAAGAATCGCAAAATCATTAAAAGGGCGTCCCTCTAACTCATGTAACCGTTGAATACGATTAACGACATAACTAGCCTCATCTCGCTCATCAGACCCTACATAACACACGACAGCCTGTCCTTCAGAGTTTTCCGTCCAAAGGGATTTTTCTTTTCGGGATTCATTATTTTTAACCACCGCATTAGCAGCATTAAGAATCTTCTGCGTCGAACGATAATTTTGTTCCAGTTTAATGACTTTCGCTTCTGGATAATCCCGCTCAAAATCGAGGATATTTTGGATATCCGCCCCGCGCCATCCATAGACGGATTGATCATCATCCCCCACTACGCAGAGATTACGATACTCGCTCGCCAAAAGTTTAATCAACATATATTGAGCATGATTCGTATCTTGGTACTCATCTACCATAATATAGCGGAATTTATCCTGATAATACCGATAGACATGGTCGCTTTGCTGAAAGAGCTGAACTGTGAGCATGATAATATCATCAAAATCAAGAGCATTATTACTCTTGAGTCGTTTTTGATAAGAACGATATATATCCACAACTTTTTGTTCAAAATAACTAGCTGCCTTGTAAGAAAACTCTTCAGGATCTTGGAGTTTGTTCTTGGCATCACTAATAACCGCCGCCACACTGCGTACAGGGAATTTCTTTTCATCATAATTTTGTTCTTTTAAGCACGCTTTGATTAACGACTGTTGGTCCCCTGTATCGTAAATGACAAAATTCCGGTTATACCCCGACAGATTATCAATTTCACGTCTCAAAATGCGGACACATGCCGAGTGAAATGTAGTGACCCATAGTCCATACCCCTCACTGCCCAGCAGGGTGGTCACTCGTTCCCGCATCTCTTTCGCCGCTTTATTAGTAAATGTAATTGCTAATATTTCACTGGGTTCTACCCCTTGAGCAATCAAATGGGCAATTCTGTAGGTTAGCACTCGAGTCTTCCCCGATCCTGCTCCCGCAAGAATTAGAAGCGGCCCTTCTTTATGCTCTGCAGCTTCCCGCTGCACTGGATTCAAATCGTCTAACCGGTACAAGACCACTTCACCTCACTTCTTGTGCTTATTATAACATACTGTACGTCCTGCTGTTGCTTGATTTGCTAACAGCCATGTTCTCTTTATGATATCACAATAGTTATTTGTTATACCAAAAGGCAATGGATACCATAGGAGAAGTTTCTTAACGGGGATTATTTACATCGAATATTCATCCTCCAGCAAATAATTAACAGTAATACAGCATTTAAATCCATTATAACAACAAATCAAGCTAAAATCAGCTTGGTTCGGGTACAATCCTCTTCTTTAAACTAATATTTAATATAAATAAGGTTAATGGAGAACCCTCGTCTCCATTAACCTTATTTGGTGTTGTTTTAGGCGCGTACTTATGTTGAATGAGAACTTCCTTTATTTAGCTAAGATCTCGGAAAGCTTTTGCTCTATAGCTTTGCTGATGACAGCTTCTCCTCCGAAAATGCTAACTCCTGTACCATTTCTTATTTTTAGATAATCCATGATCTCGTCTGAAAGATTCACATCTGCTAGAAGAATCGGGGCATTGAAGTTCGCTGCATAAACACTTCCTGTAAGCGCATCCGGGAAGTTATTTCCTGTTGCTATACAGACATTTTTCCCAGATAAGTTAAAGTATTTTGCTACCGCTAGGGAGGTCTCAAATCGATCCACTCCATAGAGTCTTACAACACTTCCCTTACCCAAAGTTGAGAGCTCAGATACTTGATCCTCAACTGCTGAACTTATGACTGCTTGACCCCCAATAATATAGACTCTGATAGGGTTAATTTCTGCGATTTTTTGCTTGACTGCCTCGCTGATTCCATCGTTTCCAACTAAAAAGATTGGATACTGCATAGCTGCAGCCGCGCTACTTATTGATAAGGCATCTGGATAGTTTTCTCCATAGGCCAGCACAATCGGACTTCCAGTCAAAAGATCTAATTCATCTGCAATTATTAAAGCTGTTTCATATTTGTCCACTCCACCTAGTCTCGTGATAAGAGAAAATCCACTAGCCGCTACTTTCTTTTCCATAGCAGCACTGACTGCTCCGGTGCCCCCTAAAATATAAACGGTCCCTTTGGGATCCAAGGAATCCTTTAGATAGGTAAGCAGCTTGTTTTGATCCTCTTCACTCCTGCCCACAAGCAGGATGGGCGCATTTACCTTATAGGCTAAGACACTCCCTGCCAGGGCATCAGGAAAGTTTTCTGCCGTAGCTAGGATCACATTGGAAACCTGGCCTGGATAGTTTACTTTGGCAATTTCCAGAGCTGTATCCACTTGATTTATACCCGCAAGTCTTGTTAAGCCCCTCTTCGGTTGATTCATTTTGAAATCCAATTTTACAATATCTTGTTCTACGGGTATTGTCGGACTTCTAAACTGGTCATACCCTTCTTTGCTTGCCACAATATAGTAGTCTGAGGTCGGAAACACCATGAAGCCATAGGCTCCACTGAGATCACTTATTTGCGGATTATTATTATCGTTAGGCTTGAACCCCTCAATAATAGGCAGTTCTACTACAGTATCCGGATTATTTCCGGCTGCTTTGTTTCGCTCTGTATCGGCATAGTACAAGGTTACATCGACGCCCGTCATTATCTTTCCAGTAGCTGCATCCGTTATAATCCCGTAGGGGTCTATTAAGGTACTCGTTAAACTTACCACTCCGTTGCTTCCCACCTTAATATCTATGGTTCCAATGGTTATGTTTTGTCCATTACCCAAATCATATGTCACTGCAATTTTAGTCTCTGTTCCATTGACCAAGTTCTTAATCTGTATTGTTCCGTCAGCAGAAATCGTAACAACAGCCTTACTATTAGTATCAGTATTCTCTGCTACTCTAAACCCAAGTTTCGAGATATCACTTAAGGGCGCTTTAGATCCATCCGGTTGTTTTAATAAGATAGCCTCACTTGACTTCACTGCGACTGTTGAAGTTCCATTTGCTTCCACAGTGATCTGTGCTTCTATGCCCTTAATTGATTGCCCTGTTTCATCAATTACCTCACCTGTTACTGTAGTGGGGGTGGATGAACCGCTGGAGTTTCCATCATTATCTGAGGGTGAATTTGCCGTCCACTTTGCATAAATCGTAAGGTTATTCGTAACGGTATCCGAACTGAAATTCCATACGCTAGTGCATCCTGATTCCTTGAACCAGCCACCAAAGGTGTATCCTGCCCTGGTGGGCGCTGTCGGAGCACTTACCTTCGAGCCAGAGGTTACATTGTTTAAGCTCGGTACTGCACTGCCGCCCTGGGAATCGAATGTCACCGTGTACTTCCCCGTCGGGTTCGAGTTTACATCGATTGATAACTGATAAGTGGTGTTATTATTAATTCTATTGGAATCATCCAGACTCGCGCTATCATCAATAGCCTTGATATTACTTAGATTGATCGCTGTTGTTCCAGCTTTTAGGGCTTTAAAAGATATCACACCAATATCGATCGTTGAAACTGATTTATCTGGCGTAGAATTTGTCATAGCATATGTTAGAACACCAGGCTCCGCATCCTCTGTCGGGGCAACCCAGATCTCATAGTTCCCTTGTGCTACCATCCCAGAATTGATCTGGAGCACTGAAGGATCATATTTGATATCAAATTGTATTCCAAAAATTTGGGCTTCACTCTGGCTTTTTATAGCTACTTTCACAATATCCCCGACATTATAATGCTGACTGTCACAAGTCAACATTATAGTTGTTTTAGTTGCAGTTGCATACACTATATTTGGATTCAAGGCAAAACTGAATGTTAAGAGTATGGCTAGCAATCCTAAGGTCAGTTTCTTAATCAAATTCTTACCCCCTATATATGAGACACCAACTTCTTAGGTTGGTGTTCCCTTTTCGACCTTGGTAACGAAAACCTCCAGTGACGTATTTGAGTACAGTCGCGGGCTAAATCGACGACAAATATCTGTCCAGAATATAGACAGATATTTGTCGTCCGATTAATTGACTCTCACTTATCTTCCCAATAGCACTTTTGCAACATATGCAATATCCTCGATATCAATAACTCCATCTTTATTCATATCGATTGCTGCTTGATAGCCTGTATCTGTTTGCTCTACTCCAAATAGCTTAGCCATCATTACTAGGTCATTTAATTCTAATTTAGAATTCTTAGTGACATCTGAATTGGCAATCGCGACCTTTTCTACTAGATCTTGTTCTAAGGTAAATAGGTCTAAATCGCCATAAGCAATCTGTGAACCATTTAATAAGGTTAAGTTACTTAAAGCATCTAAATTTTTAGCCTTGAACTTGACAGTGACTAAATCAAGATCTCCGTCCAGGCCTGTGCTTTGTCCCTTGAGGACACCGATGACATGAATATTACCCTCAGCATCATAAGCTACTCCTGCTTCGCCCAAATCGAATTCAGGCTTTGATGTTACACTCTCATATTCAAACAGTGTCGGGTCATATTTAAGGGATAAATCAAATCCATAAAGATCCACTGCTGCTATAGCACTAAGTGTAACGATCGCTTTCCCACCCACTTCAACGATTTGCTTCTCAAAGTCCATTCCAAGTTGTGTAACTTTGGGTTCATCTTCAGTAGGTTGATTTTTAATCCGGCTCTCGATACTGGCGGTTATCCCGGTTGTTCCCGCTGCCCTGACAGCATCAGCCAGCGCATCTCTGACCAGGATATGGGTGTCGGTCATATTGCTGGACTGGGAGGCAAAGGAGAAACCGTCTTTAGGGATAGCGGTGGTGCCTCCGGCCAGGAAGTCATTGGTAGCAACTTTATAAGTCGTGGTGGTATCGTTCAGATTAACCGGAGTGCCGTCAGTCTTGGTTATGCTGTGCACTTTGCTGCCTGACGGCTTGGAGCTGTCATAGCTAAAGTTCAGCCCTGATATCTGGATACCCATGCCGCCATCAGCGACTGCTTCCTCCAGGATCACTTTCAACTGCGCACCCGTCATATCGCAGGTCATAATCACATTGTCAAAGGGCATGAACTGATAGATCAAGGACATGTTAATCTCACCTTGAGGTATTTCGCAACGCAAACCGCCGTTATTCTGGAAAGCGAAATCCGTATTGCTCTCACTGCGCATAACATCGGTAGCCCAGTTGCCCGCCAGGGATTCGCCATAAGGAGAGACAACCTGAGTGCGGGTCATAGTTTTCTGCGCTGATCCCAGGACCTCGCCTAAAATCGGCCCTTCCTCAGTCATTGTATCAGCAATAATTTGTTTGACGTTTAGATCCACCGTCGGGTTTGTCGCTTTATACCCATAAGGATAAACTGTGCTGGTGGTATCCTGAGCGACATAGGCCGCGTTGGCATTAGCGAAAGTAAGACTGCCGTCCTCATGCAGTATGGCTTTAAGGTCAATATAGCCCTTGCCGTTACAGTTACCGATTGCTAGGGGTATGCTTTTACCAGAGTTTGTGGTAACCGTCGTGCTGACGATATCATGGGTGTGTCCACCCAAAACAGCATCGACATCGACCAGGTTTTTAGCAATATCGACAATGGGCCCGCTAACGCCGTTGCTGTAGTCATCTCCCTCATGGATAAGGGCAATAACTATTTGGGCGCCTGCAGCTTTGGCTTCCTGGGTATATTTGTTGATATAGGTCACATTGCTAAGCACGTCATAATCTTCAATAGACCCAGCAGCAACAATATTGGGTGTTGACTCGGTAATACCACCGACTACTGCTATCTTCACCCCGTCGAGAGTAAATATCTTATACGGGTCGAATACGGGATCGCTCGTGTTCCCTTTGGGAAAGAGGTTTGCACAAATTATAGGATATTGGGCTGTTGTAGGATGAGATATGTCGGTAACCTTATCCAGCCCCCAGTCAAATTCGTGGTTGCCCAAAGCCGAAGCCACAACTCCCATATAGTTGAAGATTTCCATAACCGGTTCACCATATTGTAGGTTGGAGATAGCTGTTCCTTGGTAATTATCTCCGTTAGCCAAGATCAGGGTTCGGTCCGGATTGTTGGCATAAACATTATTTTTGATATTTTCAGCCAGCACGGCGGCAATTTGGTTAGTGGAGGTATCCCCTATATTACCATGTAAGTCAGTGATCGCAATGATATCAAAAACCTTGTCCTTCGCCGATAAACCCTTGGTAATGTCTGAAGCCTTTTGGACCAGAAGCTGGGGATTGTCATAGATAGAGGCCACTGCAATCACATTAACCGTGTCGCCGACGTTGATTCCTGTCAGTGAGGGCATTTTATAGATGTTAATGGTATTGCCATCTCCATCGGTTAAAGGCGTGTAATTGTTCACAGTGGTTCCTAAGCTGACATTATCAATTTTAACCCGTTGTGATTCATAGTTCTGGATCTCATCCTTAACCTGAGGGATTGTCACAGCTGTAGGGTCAGTGAGAGTGTTACCACTGCTAAGAATAGAAACATCCGCTGCCGCAGAGGTCATCTCCAATAACCCATGATAAAGAACCAAGGGGCCGGTGAGCTGAATGAGGTCACCTTGCTGAGGAGCTGGTGACAATCCAGAAGCATAGACGAGAAGGCCTGCTGTACTGTCCTGGATATAATAGGTGCTCCCGGACACATAGGTTACCACCCCGCTTACCTCAGCTGTTTGACCGGCACCAAGATTCTTAGCAGCAAGAATAGTTCCACTTGACTTGATGATGTCCGCTGCACTCGGTACAATGAGCTGTGGAGAGTTATAGGCAGCAGATATAGCGATGATATCCACCTTGTCGCCTGCACTGATACCTGTAAGTTCAGGTATCTTATAGATGACTGAGCTGCCTGAGTCATCCGTAACCGTTGTACTACCACCAATATTAATAGTTCCTAATGTGACATTTTTAATTTTGACCAGTTGAGATTGGTAATTCTGATACGTAGCAAGTGTCTCAACTCTGGGTTCAGGGATGGAATTTCCGCTGCTTTTGATAATGACATCTGCGGATGATCCTGGCATTATCTCCAATAACCCTTTATAAGGGCCTAATACACCGGTAGCCTGGATTTTGTCCCCCAACTGAGGGGCAGGCGATAGGGAAGTATTGTAGATACAAATACCTGCTGTCTCATCCTGAATGAAATAAGAGCCATCCGTCGTGGGATTGACACAAGTCACTATACCCGTTACCGTCGCAGTCGTCCCGGCGGCTTGAGCCCTGGCTGAACTGATCGAAATGCTTGAATCAACTTCTGCATAATTAACATGCAACGTAGGTTTCTCTGAATCGCTGCCTGAACCATCAAAGGACTCAGCAATTCTCCTACCTTCACCACTTAAAAAGAAGGTCATGGCATTACCTGAGCTCCAGCCAGTCTTATTCACTATTTTTTGAACCAAAGTGGCCAGATTCGGCGTTTGCTCAGCTGTGCCGGCTTCATGCTCCGTCGTCCAGGATGGAGCGTCTTTCCATTCTACAGACTCAGCTATTCTGTCGACATACTTATCGGAAACGACATTTGTTGCTAAACTAGGATCCTGACCATCTTCAATAAATGGCTCCGAATGGTCAACATCCTCAGCGTGAATATGCACGTTATAAGGATCAATATCCTTATTAACTTCGTCTACAGAAAATTGAATATAGGCATCCGTAATTGTAGCACCTTTAGGAATAGCCAAATCAACAAAGCGAATTCCGATAAGTTGACTAGTAGCATCCGCAGGTTTCTCCTTAACAATTTCTAGGTCAGAACTGTCGTAGTCCAAGGTCCCGTCTGCCCGCTCTTCTATATCATCCAAGGCATTTTGAACGGGTACGATAATCTCAGTTCCTGATCCGGTCGTCACTGTAAGCGTCAGTGCATTACTGGTGACTTTTTTGCCATCAACAGTAACTTCTGCCGTAATTATGACATTGGTATTGCGTTCCGGCGCATTTTGCACGGTTACAGTACCGTCTGCAAGGATAGCCAGGATATCGGCTTTATCCGTCATATATTCCACAGTGGCCGACGAAAGGCTCATATTTGCCCCTGTGGTATCTATTCCTGTTAAACTAAGCTTGACGCTTGCCGAAGAAGTAGCTGAAATCGAAGTGCCATTTGCTGTTAAAGTAACCCCGGCCAACCCATAGGGAACAGTCACATTCACATCTAGCTCGTTACTTTTGACAAACTCACTTCCGTTATACACCTCAGCCCAAACTTTGACCGTTTCATTCATAGCAGGCGCATTCTTGACAGTAACTTTGCCATCTGTTGCCACAGATAAAATGTCAGGCTCAGCTGTTTTATATAAGACATAAGCACTGGAAAGGTCTACTGCATCCCCCTCACTGTCTATGGCTAAAACACTCAGTGATATGCTGTCAGAAGCAACTCCTGAATCTAATGTATCTCCGTCTGCTGTAGTGGTTACTTCAGCAAGATCCAACGCTTCCTGTGCTTCTTTCTCTATCGTGTAAGTGTCGGTCAACGCCATGGTATCAGTTCTGTACGTAGATATGGTTAAAGTGTTGTCTGTAACATCGTATTTGCTGAAGGTCGGAACATGAATCTGCTCTCTGACGGCGGCATAGGTTTCTGGCGTAGCTTGAAGGTCATAATATTTACTGCCGCTACCGGAATTCAAGGTCATGTAGACCGTACCGATGGAATTCTGACCCTTTAAAGGCTGGTCGTTATACATTTGGTAAGTTCTTGTATAACTATGGTCATGCCCCGTTAACACCAGATCCACATCGTATTGATCAAAAACAGGGAATAAGGCTTGCCTTAGATTTTTAATACCGGTTTCCGCGGCATGGCCCCCCGAACCATAAATATCATGGTGGAACATGGCCACTTTCCAGGTGGCGTCCGGGTTGGCTGCAACTGTTTCCCCAATAAAAGCTTCGTGGGTAGCACCGCTTGTATTATTTGAATTCAACACCATAATCAAGGTGTTGCCGTAAGTGAAATAATAATCACTGCTTGTATTAGTCGTAACACCATACTGTGAAGAAAGATTGGATAAGTTGAAATGGTAGCTGTAATTGGGTGCTCCGTTGTCATGATTACCCACTAGCGGGGCGACTGGCAGACTCCTCAGTTCTGGCGGTGCAAAAAAACCGGTGTATTCAGCTTCATTACTGTTCGATTCTACCTGGTCACCCAGAGACAAGAGGAAACTGACATCCGAGAATTGGGCAAGGGCTTTGGACATGGTGTCCTTCCAGCCATTAGTGTCAGATGTAGTACTGCCGCTTGAACCAATCTGGACATCACCGACTGCCAAGAAGCTATAGGAGTCGGTTCCACGGGTCGTAAAGTTGTAAACAGGACTCCAGTTTGCCTCGCTGCCGTCCCCCACACGGTAGACATATTCCGTGGATTCCTGCAAGCCAGTGGCAGTTACTTTGTTGGAGAAAAAACCTGTGATTGCCGAGGAAGTCGTACCAGTAAACGTGGTTGCCTTGTCAGCTGGGAACTCGATTCCGCTCATGTCGTCATTCAAGGCAACCTGAATCGCACTACTTGTCGTGACAACATTAGAATACCAAGCAAAATTTAACTCTGTAGCATTTTTACCTGGTGCAAGGGTGATATTGGTAGCAGCATAGTTACTACCATCGCCTCCACTACCACCACTATTAATAGCAACAAACTCCATATCCCAATAAACGTCTGAGCTGTCTGCCCTACCCTGATGCACTTCAGCAGCCAGAACATTCATACCCTCGACAAGATAGGACATTTCAGCGGCACCCAGAGTGAAGGTTAGAGAGGCTTTCTCAGTAGCATCATTTAAACCTGTACCGAAATCAGAAACATATTTGTCAAATCCAATCTCAGGCACGTCCGATTTAGAAGGAAGATTAGTCCTAGCGATTTCATGACCATTCAGGTAGATGACCGCAGCATCGTCAATACCAGCCAGAATCGAGCCATTGTTGCTCACTTCGGACAAATCGCTAACGGTGAAAGTTTTCCTAAAATAGGATGTCGGATATTTATTATTTTCATCCGAACCATAACCGATTACTGTTTTAATCGTGCCATTTAACGAATTTGTTTCTGAAGATGGATATCCCAGCGGCGCTAGGCCACTTTTCCAAGCACTGTCGTCAAAAGCTGGTTCCCTCCAAGCAGTCCCCTGATTAGAACCGTCATCAATATATTTCCATGTACTACCCTTACTTAAAAGCACAATATCATTACTGTCAGTATCAGCAACAGCGAAATTGACTGGAACAAAAAAGTTACATAAAAGCATGCTAATCAATAGAACAGTGGAAATAACTCTCCTTGCTAATCTCATTATTAACCTCCTCTTGAAACATAAAAGCAAATTTTCTTAAACTTGAACAATTATAAGTTTTTTATCATGGGAATATATGTCTTAGCTTTAGAATTATAATATTAAGGATAAATCTTAACTATAATATGAAAAACTTTAATATTATTTTAAAAGGGTTTATTATTTATGACCTCTTTTTCCATCTCCTTTCTTTTTAAGATTTTTTGAACCACCCCCTTTGCTCACAATTTTCAAGCTTTGACTCTTAATCATGGCAGGAATCAGCCGCGAGGCAATAAAAGCAACAATAGGTACCGTTAAAATCACCGCCAGAGTCCCGGATAACCCCTGGATGACTTCGATACCGATCAAATTCATGTTCATCAGTTGATAATACGAGACATTATATGAGTAGATCAAAATAAGCGTATTGAGGGAAGTACCTGTAAAAGCCAAAATAAGGGTGTTGGACATCGTCCCCATCATGTCGTGCCCAACATTCAATCCGGATAGAAACAATTGGTTAGGCCCAAGATTGCGGTTTGAATGGTGCACTTCCTGAATGGCTGAGGCAATGGAGATGCTTATATCCATAATGGTGCCCAGCGATGCAATCAGGATACCCGAAAACAGCAGCTCAGGAACCTGCATGTGGGTTTTTGAGGCAATCAGGAGTAATGATTCTGCTTCCTCAGAGTTCAGTCCTGAAATATGCGCCAGCGAACCGGCAGCATTGGCAGCTATTCCAGCAATGACAACCCCAAGTGTGGTGCCAAGGATGGCTGAAATGGATTTGGGACCCCATCCATTCAACAAAAATAGTGTGATACAGGTGGAAAGAACAACCAGCACTACGGCCGCCCAAAAGGGAGAGTATCCCTTATATAACATTGGAATATATAAAAAGATCATACAGATAAAGGTTAGAATTAAACCCAACACCGAGAGCAGGCCTTTTTTCCCCCCTATACCCCACATGGCTGCAAAGAATAAAAGGGCAAACCCGTACAAAACTGGAGCTCTGTTATAATTAAATACCGAAATTTGTGAATGCTCAGCACCAATAGAATCAATGTTTACTATGATTTCCATGCCTTCTTTAGCAAGGACATTGTAATAGTTGCTTAGATAGTTTTTTACTGTACGAACTTCTCCTTGATGCTCTCCAGTCTGAATTCTCACTTCAAGATCCTGGGTACCCAAGTATAATCCATCAAGGGAATCACTCTTCTCTAACGATTGACTAATAACTTTGAGTACCTCCGCCTTTTCATATTTGATATCATTAACCGCTCCGGATATATTTCGTACGGTCTGATCACTTGTATTGAAATGATATAGAAATATTGAAAAAGTTACTAATAGGGCAATAGATAGAGCTATATTTAGGATTTTTGACTGCTTCATTTTGTTACCTCTTTAAATACCTTTTGAATTGAGTGAACTCGCTCAACTAAGATAAATCTTTAGAATACCTTTCATTTTTTAGGTTATTTTATAAATAAGGAAATATTTAACTCAATTAATAGTAACATTGAAGTGTAAAGTTTGGATTATTGAAGGGTAAAGTAATTGTTAAAATTTACAAAACAGTGAAGCGAGCCTTAAAAAGGCGCGCTTCACTGTAGAAAGAAAATAGTTAACAATGATGAAGTCAAATATTCTATGACCTTTTGGTCATGGCCTTGATCCTCAAACCATATCCCTATTGGTTCAATGATTTAAAAAGACGGAGCCGTTAAACTTGTTAATGTTTTTTTACATTCCCACTTTTGCTCTATCAACGACAAAAACAAGCGTCCTACTCCACTTTGATTTAGATTGTGAAAGGAAGACGCTCGTTTTTTTGTTGTAACTATTTGAATTTTTAGGGACTGAGTCTTCACACACAGCCCCATTCTATATGTCTAACTAGCAACCCCAAACCCTTATTCCGCTCTTTTAAAATCGAGTCCCTTGATAAATTCTCTTTGAAATTCCTTCTTATTAGAAAGTTCCACATGCTCAGCTCTCCTGGAAAGCAGATCCGCTCGACTTCTCCCTTTCGTCGATATTAAAGCCATTTTTGCCCCATCACCAGCAGCATTGCCAATGGTCATAATTTGTTCCAGTGGTATAGACGGCAATAATCCAATCCCTACAGCACTTTCCTTCCTAATATAATTGCCAAACGCTCCAGCAAGGAGTACTCTATCGATTTCCTGTAGAGTTATTACCATTTCCCGGGTTAAAATACAATCCTTCGACAGCACCTTCCGCCGCACGCATACCAAATTTAATCTCCGCCCCTTCGAAAGCAGGCCCCGCCGGAGTCTGAACAACTTTTCTTGAGGGTAAAAAGTGATATTAATCATCTCTAGCACTCCTTCGTTAAAGAAAACTTGCTTAAATCCGCTTATGCATATCTAAAGCTGGCTAACTGAAAAGACGTCCCCATAGTTAATGTGTATCGGCATCCCCGGCGGAACTAGAAGGAAATCTTCATCCCATTCTTCTAGAAACGCCTTATTGATTAGTTTCAAAGTACCTGGAACAATCCCCTGCTTGAGGTTTAACTTTGAGGCTAGCTCAGCGGTTCTACTCATTACCAACTCTAAGTCATAACTCCCCGTATCGATAAAATTGAGGTTGGAATAATGTGCAAACATAGCTCGAAAAATCCGTAAGGATCTATCCTCACCATATTTCTCCAGGCACTTTTGATACTCCCAATAGATATTTTTCTCATACCGAAGCCAACCTTCCGTCAAATAAAAGGCTGGAGTCTCCCTGCTGAGTGCCAGACGAATCTGATTCCCTCCAAGCAGCAAGGATATGCAGTCTTCAACTTTCGGTACCACTAATCGGGCCTGAGAAGCAACAAGGCCCTCAATGCTATTCCCACAGTATCCGAACAACAGAAGAATATTCTCTGCGTCACTAATTTTGTCGATTTCTTGTTGTATTCTTTCCTTCAACTGAGAAGGAAAATTGTGAAGCCCAGATTCAACCCAAACGATCGGGAAAGGGGCAGCCAAGGTATTGTAGACAGCATTAAGTTCATCCTCAATCGTTCGACAGGCTATGGCAACCGTTCTCAAGAGAATCACCTCACACTTTTCAAGAGTTTAAGTACTTTTTTTGATACTATTTAACTTACGGTAAAGCACTATTACTGTAACAGTTCCGTTATCATTTTAAAATTTAGCCGATATATTAACCATAAGGCTTTGGTATTTGAGTTTGAAACATAACCTACTTTATTTATTTAAAACCTGCTGAACAAACGACTTTTTTGAAATCCGACTCCAGACCATCAGACTTGCGACGGCAAATACTATATACATAAGCCCCATTACTAGAACCCTATTTTCCCAATCCAATGAAATAATGATCATGCCGATGCTGCCAAATACTGTGAAGGCAAAGGACATAAGAGATACAACTGCTCCAGTATCTTCCTTTTGCTGCTCCATCATTAGATTAGCACTTGGAGGGCGGGTAATACTCCCTGCCAGGGTCGCCGGAATTAGTGACAGGGTGAACATCCAGGGGCCATAAATCCCAACCAAGCTTATAAATATACCGCTTATACAAGCTATAATAAAGCTGGCCGTGATCAGCCAAGCAGGCTTAACCAGCCTGGTAAGTTTCATATAAAGCAAGGGGCCAATCACCATGAAAAAAGCATTGGCTGCAAAATAATAACTATAAACCTGTTCACTTAAGCCAAATTGGTTTACATAAATATAAGACGAAGATGAAATGAACGACATCATCGGAATTGACATTAAAGAAAACGCAAGTAAAATGGACATGAATTCTGGATTTTTAGCAACAACTCCCAATCTCCCTAGAGATTGAAGGATGCTTCCAGTAGAACGCTGGACTATGGTTTCTTCCATAGCAATCACTGCAAATGTAACTAGAAGACCGATAGCCGCTAAGACCATAAAAACTCCACGCCATGAAGTAAACTTTAAGATTAATGCACCCACAACTGGGGCTACAATTGGGGCAACCATGGTCATCGACGTAACTATGGCCAAAACAGATACACGTCTTCGCCCGGAATAGCTATCCTTTACAATTGCTTGAGCAACTGCTGTAGCCGCTCCACTGGCAATTGCCTGAATAATCCGATACAAAATTAGTTGGTACACGTTTCCAGAGAAGGCGCATAAAACACTAGCTAACGTGTAAATAACTAACCCTGTTAATAAAATACATTTGCGTCCATATTTATCGCTGAGAGGTCCCCATATCAGAGAGCCTGCTGCAAAAAAGACAAAGAACAATATCAGGGTAAGATTAATTAAACTGGGGGCGGCCTTAAAATTCTCGGCCATCCGTGGTAAGGCTGGAAGATAAAGATCGGTTGACAAAGGAATAAATGCACTTAAGAAGGCTATTAAGACAATCAGGCCTTTTTCCCCTAAGTATTTTTGGCTTTTCTGATTTTCTTCAATGCTGATAGTTTTCATTGTTCTATTGACTCCATTCTAATGACAATTATTTTATCTAAGTTTACACCTTAAAGTACTTAAATGGAAGCTATACTAGGAGGTACCCAAATGGGGTATCTCCTTGTGACACATCACATTCTTTCCTCTGCAGTTTTTGGAATGCCGTTATCATCTAAGGTCAAACCGACAACAGGACACAGATATTCGAGAACTAATGGTAATACTTCATCAATGCGATTTCTAAAAAACAGATGTACCGAATTGGTACATCTGTCAAGAGAACTTACTTGCCAAGACCTGAAGCCTGCGCTCACCTCAAGTTTACTCTTTAAAACTCGCTGGAATTCGCAGTCCTGGGAAAAGAGATCACGTCTCGGATATTGGATATTCCCGTCAAATACATAATAACTCGTTCAAACCCTAGACCATAACCAGCATGTTTTACTCCACCATACCGCCTAAGATCAAGGTACCACCAATAATCCTCAGCGTTTAAGCCAGCTTCTTGCATACGACTTTTTAAGACCTCCATTCGTTCCTCCCGTTGGCTTCCCCCAATGATTTCGCCAACACCTGGAACGAGCAGATCCATAGCTGCAACCGTCTTATTATCGTCATTCAAACGCATATAGAACGCTTTGATACCCTTTGGGTAATCCGACACAAAGACAGGTTTTTTGAAGATCTTTTCTGTAAGATAGCGTTCATGCTCAGTCTGAAGATCAATCCCCCAACGAACAGGATACTCGAACTTGGCATTTTCCTTTTCCAGCAGTTCTACGGCTTCAGTATAGGTAACATGAGCAAATTCTGAGTTAAGGATATTTTCTAAACGGTCAAACAAGGTCTTATCAACAAAGTTATTAAAGAAGGCCATTTCCTCTGGAGCATTGTCCAATGCATATTGGATCAAAAACTTCATCATTTCTTCAGCTAAATTCATGTTATCTGCTAGGTCTGCAAAGGCGATCTCTGGTTCAATCATCCAAAACTCCGCAGCATGCCTCGCTGTATTTGAATTTTCCGCTCGAAAGGTGGGGCCAAAGGTATAAACGTTTCGGAAAGCCATGCAATAAGTCTCGACATTAAGTTGACCACTCACAGTCAAGCTTGTAACCCGACCAAAGAAGTCTTTAGAAAAATCAACGCTACCCTTACTGTCCTTGGGAGGATTAGCTAAATTTAAGGCAGTTACCTTAAACATTTCTCCTGCGCCTTCAGCGTCACTTCCTGTGATGATCGGGGTATGTACATAGACAAAACCCTTTTCTTGAAAAAACTTGTGAATCGCATAAGCAATCATTGACCTTAACCGGAAGACGGCTGCAAAAGTATTCGTCCTGGGGCGCAAATGCGCAATCGTTCGTAAATACTCAAAGGTATGCCTCTTTTTTTGCAGGGGATAATCAGACGCCGATAGTGATAAAACTTCAATGTTCTCCGCCTTTAATTCAAATGGTTGTTTTGCTCCTGGTGAAGGGACAAGTTCTCCTTGAATGCAGATAGCAGAACTAATTGTTAGCTTGCCTATCTCCGAGAAGTTTGTAAGACTTTCTTCAAAAACAACTTGAATATTCTCGAAGAAACTCCCATCATTTATCTCTATAAAACCAAACGCCTTGGAAGTACGAACTGTGCGAACCCATCCGGATAATTCAACTTTTTGATTGAGAAACCGATCCGCCTCTCTATAAATTCCTTTAACTGTTGTTGATTGCATAGATTACCTCCTGAAGCCACCAAGATTAATAATGTAAGAATTTCCTAATTTACAATTATACTCGATTAAATCCCTAACTTCAAATTACAAAACGCTCACTTTGCACCTTCAGTTCTTCCATCAATCTAATTAACTCTCTAACACTATCACCAATCGTACAAATCGTTGCACTAATTTCTTCTGTTGAAGCGGCCATTTCCTCTGCAGCGGCAGCATCTTCTTGACACAGACCCGTAATTTCGGAGACTGACATAGTTATTATCTCTCCCATCTGGACAACTTGCTGAACTACCCCTTCCATTGCCCCTAGTAGTTGAACGACAGCTTGTGTCCCTTGGGATATCTCCATAAATTGTCCTAATGCTTGATCCCCAATAGCTGACTGTTCTTTGATCAAAAAAACTGCTTCTTCTGAAGCTTCAGAAGAGTGTTCTACATTTAATGTCACTTGATCAATCAACGTCGCGATCTGGGTAGCGCTTTGCCTTGATCCTTCAGCTAGCTTGCGGACTTCTTCCGCGACGACAGCAAATCCACGCCCTGCTTCTCCGGCACGAGCCGCCTCTATAGCAGCATTAAGGGCTAAGAGATTAGTCTGATCGGAAATTTCAGTGATGATTTGGGTAATACCACGAATTTGTCCTGTCTGTTCTTTTAGAATTTGACTTCCTGTTTGAATTCTATCCACTTTAACCGCAAAAGTTCGCATTTTTTCCGTTAAATTTTTAATTATTTCTTCACCACTAACTGTCCGTGAACTAACTTCAGATGTGCTGCTAGCAATGCGTTCCATATGGCGTGCCAATGTTTTAACACTTAAAGTGATACCTTCGCTTTGCCTACTCATCTCACTTGTACGCTCGGCGATAGTTTGAGCACCACTGGCTACCTGACTAACACTCTTGGCCACTTGGTCTGTCCCTTGAGAAGTTAGGTCTACCGCTCCCGAGATTTCTTTCGTCGAGCTTTCCACCTTCCCCACCGCTTGATTAATTGAAGAACATATTTCCTTAGTGTTTTCCAGCATCTTTTTCATAGCAAGGGCTAAGGTTTCTAACTCTCCATACCAATTCGTCTTTATGTCAATTTTTAAGTTACCCGTGGCAAGGATCCCGGCATTATCGGTCAACTGAAGCAAGGGTCGGGTAAGAGTTAACGAGACAAAATATCCCGCAACTACGCCAAACACAAGAACTAATGTTCCAACCATCCAGATCCAACGTTGCAAGGCGCTTAACTCTTGTACTACCCCCTCCCGTGAGATCACTGTCTTAATATAGCCTTTCACATCACCACGGTAATCTTTGAAAGGAATAAGTAAGACATTAAAACGACTATCTTCGCTTTCCGTAAATTGGGCTTCTCCGTCGCTAAGTGCTCTTAACATACTTTCTGGTATTCCAAAATCATCTTGCCCAGTACCTGCTAGTAGCCCTCCATTCTCCTTCACACTCTTGACCATTGAAGTCGATGGATCTAGTAGATAAATAAAATATTCTCCCGGGTTCTTCTTTTGTAAGGCTCGCAAAAAGTCCTCACCAAAGTCCATGCCATATTCTACAGTACCAACCCACCGATCTTGATACTTGACCGGAACAACAACTCGAAATCCGTATCCTTCGACCCCTTCTTCCAGTCCTTGTACAATTTTATGTTCAGTATTAGCCGTCACCACAGTAGGCCTAATTTTAGAAAGGTCATCTCCAAATTTTTTTGGCGAATGTGCTCTGTAAAATGAAATAGCTGGTGAGAGATGAAACTGAAGTTGGCTAAAGCCTTCTTTTTTGATCTCATCAAAAACAGGCTGAACAAGACGAGCGACGGTAGCTCGGTCTTGTTCAGCTAAGGCCTTTGCCACGTCAGGGTTCATAGTCATCGATAGCACAGAGGACTTAGCTCGATCCATACGATTAACGAATTCATCCTGGATTCCTTGTTCTACAAGCTTTACCGTTTGGAGTTCACTAGTTTTGAGTAGTTTCTTAGTATTCCATAGACTTGCTCCAGATAAGACCGCCACCACGACAATAATCACCATACCCGCGATGAGAGTAATTCGAGTTTTAATGGACATGGAATTTCTGGTCCGCTTAGACATTAAAAATCTCCCCTAACTCTTAATTTTCTACAAATCCTTACTCTATTCTCTATTTTTGATACAATAAAAAACCAGCTATTAATTAGGCTGGATTAAAGCTATGTAGCCGTTTGATTTGAACAAAATAACCTCGAAGAGAAACATATCTTTTCGAGGCTTACATTTCATTCACTCCTAAAACGTCTAAACAAAAAAGCTCCCTTTTCAAATAGTGACCGCTTTTTAATTAAACGTAAAATTTTCTATTATCCCTATTTTATATTACTAGCGTCAAAAGGAAAGAAATCTGTATGACATATTTAATGTCAGGTATGCGACCTTTTAATCATTCATAGAATGATATTTCTTAAAACATCAAAAAGCAACAGAGTGCTTCCCAATTATCAAAGCCGCTCTGTTGCTTAATATTCTCTTTTTGAAATAATAACTTGAAAACTGAGACAAAATTAACGACCATGACCCAAAACCAATTTAACCATGTAACATCCATCTCTCTCCGAGAAAACCCAGAAATCAATGACCTTATCAATCATCCAAGAGTTCCTTTAGCAACTCTTCAGTCAAATCCTCCTCCGAATAAAGCGGAATTTTATGTTCTCTCAATAAAGCCGCTGTCACTCCCTGACCAGGGATTATTCGATGTGCAAAGCTTCCATCATAAATATAATTCACTCCACAAGAAGGGCTCCGTTCCTTAAGTATTGCCGCTGTAACATTGAGCATCTCAGCGATTTTCAGAACTTCATTTGCCCCTTTAATAAATTGACTAATCACTACTTCCCCACTTTCTCCTTGAGTAAGACACCGCCCAATAAGAACTTCGTGACCACTTCCATTAATAATCTCCACGGGTTCTCGCGGAGTTGGTAACCCCCCCAGTTGTTCAGGGCAAACTGGGATTAACTTTCCCGAAGAACTATATCTCTGGATTAATGAATGAGCATTTGACTCACCATTATACTTCGTATTCAGCCCTAGCAAACAAGCACTTACTAGAATCATTGTAACTCCCCTTCATTTCAAGATCCCTTTGATGCCCTTAATAAAATCTATCAACATCAATGCCAGCCATTTTAATCAAATATAGTGCATTACGCGTCGTTGAAATCCCGGGGCGAAGTTTATAGTCAAAATGAATCTCGTCATTTTTATAATTCTCACGAAAATGATAGTTGCGGATTTTTTGATCACTTTCTCTTTCCATGTCTCCTAGTTCCAAGTCGTGTGTAGAGACCAAACCCATCGCTCCGGCCTTACTCAGTTGCTGAATCAAAACCTTGGCTCCAGCGTGTCGATCTTGTGAGTTCGTTCCCTTAAATATCTCATCTAAGAGGAAAAAGATGCTCGTATTGGTCTTAGATGCATGGACGATTTGTTTAATTCTTAACAATTCCGCGTAGAACGAAGAGATATTTTCTCCTAAGTTATCACTCACTCGCATACAAGTAAAAAGCTGAAACACCGAACAGCTAAAGGACTGAGCACACACAGGCGTTCCAGTATAAGCCAAAACCAGATTGATTCCCACGGTACGAAGCAACGTACTTTTTCCAGACATATTAGAACCCGTTATTAATAAAATTCCAGAGCGTTTTTGAATTGATATATCATTACAAATCGATCCATTCAAAAGCGGGTGCCCTATTTCGACTGCGGAGATGCCCACATTTTCCGGGGTAATCTTCGGCAATCCCCATTCAGGGTGATCACAGTGAATAATTGCTAGACTTGATAAGGCCTCTAATTCAGCAATGGTATCCAGCCAACGACCAAGGGAACGTCCTGATCTCTCTTTCCAGGATTCTAAGGCGATCATACACTGGATATCCCACAATGTAAGTATATTAATGATTAAAAAAACTGCATTATTTCGGTTGGCTATCAGGTCAGCCAATCCTGATAACCTTCTAATCTGTTCAAAGGCTGGCTTGTTATCCCGATCGTATAAGCCCTTCTTCAGAGTCTGCAGGTAACCTGATTTGAAAGATCGCTTTTCAAATCGCTCCAACATCTTTTCATAGATTCTAATATTTTCTTTATAAGAATAAACCGCATTCAGCGCCTTGCCTCTCTGCTTTCCGAAAAAGAGTATGCTAGACTGAATAATAATTCCCATGAGTGGATACCAAAATGAGACTTTTGCAGTTATTAAATAGAGCAGCAAAAAGCTGATTGTCATAATGGGTAAGGCACGGGCTAAAATCAAGACTCCAATTCTAAGATAGGATAAGTCGACATTTTTTGCCCATTCGATTATAGTACTGGGTGAATTCATCGGACTCTTAGTCATCTTAGCCTCAGCTAAAAACCGCTGTCGCCAAGTAAGATTTCTAGAAAGCTCCTTGATTGCCTCCTGTTTCTCAAGAATCGTTTCAACTTCTGTCGGGGCTATTGTTAAGCACTCTTTCAATTTTTCCCTTCCCCTAAAGGTCTTTGCAGTATTGATCCATTGATACAGAGAACTGGTTCCAAAAAGGTCAAGATCCTCAGAAAATGGGTGTGATGGATCTTTAAAGTCTCCCCCTGTATCAAGGAAGGTCTTCCATTCTCCTGTCAAACGCTTCAATGATTGATCATAATTTTCGTATAGTATCTGAATATAGTATTTTCTTGCTTTCAAGTTCTGATGCCAAATAACTAGGGCAACGAAGGAGACTACAGTTAAAATCATCATCACAAGACTCCATGAAGTATTGTGAATCATATAAAAAAAGCTTGCCAGTCCACAACCAGCAAGGAATGTGATCAATCTTACATTGCTTAATTTGTTAATACTACGGATTAGGTTTTCCTTCCGAGAAGTATAATAATTCAGACGTTTTTGATAGAGTACTTTGGGTTCATTCAAGAAATTATCCTCCTAAATAACCTGTTCAATTATCAGGGACTTTGAGGTTCACTGAGACTTCTTGCCGCACGTGGTTAGATATTCGTTCTCTTAGATATTATACACTAATAATTTCGCTATTGCTATATTCTGTAAATTCGCACCTTCTCTCTATTTTATTTTCAATATAAAGCGAACCTATAACAAACCTACATACAGGTTATGTTACAGGTCCCTTCATTTAAATCCCTAAGAGATTGGCATTAATCTTTAACGTACTCCCACCACCTAAGAGTTGGAAGTCTTCTTGTCTCGCGTGGGATAAAATGTTCAAAGATAGCAACATAATAAAACTTTTGATATACTAAGAACATTGTTTTCCCTATACTTAGGTGTTATGCCTCCTGCCCTTTATTCATAGCTAAAGCAGGGGCAGGGGCTGGAACTGAAACTAAAGCGCCTTTTTTAATTAGATTCAATGGCTTCCCTAGGGGCAACACTTCACGACCGTAGAAGAACTTGAAAAAAATAGCTCCTGAAGTATAGAAGCCTATAAGCGAAATAAGGAATTCTGACCAACCTGCTACTTTTGCGAACAAGGCGACTGGGCCCATGTTGAAGGATACTGCTGCGAGAGTGAAAAATAAGACATCAATGAGAACCATCATAAATATAAAGGGAACGTTTACCTCAAAAGAAGCTACCGTTATAAAAAGCGAGAAGATCAGGTAACCAACAAATACAACTCCCAACATTTTAGGATCTACAGCTGCTTTCATGCCCGCTCCCAACATTCCGTTTATCGTTGCCCAGGAAAACGCCATCCCTACCCAAAAGAAGCCATATGCTCCTAGAACCGTGCCTCCAAAAATATTGCCCTTTTTAAAATCAATATTTGCCGCAATAATTTGAACTATACCACCTAATAGAGCAGCCCAAATTACAAGCAACCCTGTTGAACTATTATTAGTAAAGCCTAATTTAGCAGATGAAGCTACAAAACAGACCATCGACAAGCCTAATACGCCAAACGCAGTCGGATCTGCACCAGTATAACTAATTTTAATCTCTTGTGAGCTCATTGAATTTCCCCCTCATTTTTAATAGTTATAGCTGCGGATTGTAGTAAGAATAGTTAAAGAATTCAGTTGTCAAAGTTATAAATGTATAAATCCATATGAATTAAATTAGCTATTCTCCTCCTTTCTATCGCTCTCACCGTAACAAGTTCAGTTTTCCGATTCATTTATGTCCACCTGAATTCACTTCTTAAATCAGGTGATTCTGAATCTACTGAATTGTTTTGCAATTAGTATGCCACCACCAATTTATCATTAAGTTGTTTTCAGCATTCGCTAAACCACAAGCTTTTGGTCCTTTTACCTTTAGCATCATCTTTAAAAATTTTAAAGTCTACATGTATCTATTTGTTTACATTTTTTGTGCCTTTTCTTTGATTACTTATAAAAACCGCTTACATAGTATGTATGTTTACGTATAGATACATGTCGAGATTTGTGCACACTTACTAGTTTAAAATCTTGAAGAATTTCTTGGAGGGACTATTGATGGAAAATAATAAGATAACGACTACTTTATTGGCACTAGATTCTCTTTCTATTTATAGAGGCTTACTAGAAGATAAAGTATTAAGTAGCCTAAAGTCACTAATCAGTTGCATAAACAAAACAAATATCGAGCTCAGAGAAGTTGTGAATTTATATAACGATTATTATTTTGAATTAGCAAAAAGCGGTACGCTATCATTAAAAGAATACATCATTGACAAAATAGTTTTTGATGAAAATCCATTCACTTTTAAGTTTCAAGCTGTACAGACCAGCAAGTATAACAATATTCTTGAAAAAGCAGTTTCTCAGGATTTAAAAGGTCTTCAGCTGGTTTCAAAGCTTGAGCCTGGGATGATTAAGGAAGCAATAACCGAGATATTTAATAATAATGGCTATAAAACCTTCATTGAGAGACTTCCCGATTGGGTATTAGAGAACCAGCCTTCAAAAAATCCTGCTCATATACAACAAATCAAAGAGCGTTTTTACAGCTCTAATCATTGGGATGAGTGTCTGGACGAGCTTAAACATTTCTATAAAAACTATGGTTGTGGACTATTTGCTCGTTATATCGCCTTTGTATGGGAAAAATCCGATGGACAAGGTTATCTTAAGGGTATAGATAGTCCAGATCCCATCACATTAAATGAACTGGTAGAATACCAAAACGAACGTTCACGTGTGATCGAGAATACTCTACAGTTTCTGAAGGGTTTTCCATCCAACAATGTACTTTTATACGGCGATAGGGGTACTGGGAAATCATCGACTGTCAAGGCAATACTCAACCACTATCATACTCAGGGGCTACGCATGGTTGAAGTACCAAAAGCCTACCTAGCCGATTTCCCTCTAATTATTAGACAGCTAAAAAAAAGGACTCAGAAGTTCATTATCTTCGTTGATGATCTAGTATTTGGCGATAATGAAGAAAACTACACTTCCCTCAAGGCCGTCCTTGAGGGTGGACTAGAAAGTAAAACACCTAACATCCTAATCTATGCTACTTCCAATCGAAGACATCTGGTAAAAGAGTACTTTAGTGAAAGGGCCGGCTTGCAGACAGGCAACCATAATGAAGAGGTTCATGCTAGAGACAGTATGGAGGAAAAACTCTCACTCGCGGATCGCTTTGGCATAAATGTTGTTTTTTCTTCACCCGATCAGAACCGTTATCTTAAAATTGTTGAAGGGATTGCTTCCAGCAGAGATCTAAAAATTGATTCCGAACGGTTGCAAATAGAGGCCCTTCAGTGGGCACTATGGTATAACGGACGTTCAGCAAGGACTGCAAGGCAGTTCGTAGATTGGATCGAGGGACATGAGTCACTTGAAAACAAATAGAAAAAGAACGCAAGCGGGATTAAATATTCTACACCAGGCATTAACTGAGCTTTATTTAAATTGTAAATTACCTTAGACGTTTCTCTAAGCCAAGCAAGTCCTCGATTCGTTCACTCATATAAGTATAAGAGTCTTCTATCCCCTTGTTATAAATATATGGCCCTATATGAGTTATTATAAAATCAAGAAGAAGTTCAGCTCCTAAATTACTTAATTCTTCATCTCTCTCGTTCCAGAAATATCTCTTAAGATCCTCGGTAAGAACCTCTCTAACGTCTTTTTTTAGGTCTAGCTCCATTTTTAGCATACGTAATCACTCCTTTACACCGATGTATCGTGGCTAAGTGAAATCTATTATATCAAAGCACTGGCGTTCAAGAGTAGTTTTAACCGAACTTTAGGGTGGCTGTTAAATTAAGTAATACATAATGAATAAAAACTCTCTCATTGAATGATAATGTAAATACACCTGAAAGGAGCTTAACATAATGGATGATTACTTTGATAACCTTGACAGCACTGAAATTAATTTAAAGTACTTTACAGAAAACCATGGGGATATTTACGATGCCTATGAGAAATACGGTGAGTTGATACATAAGGATGGTGGCCCGTTAGATGAAAAAACATGCTGGCTAATAAAGATAGCACTATCTACCGAGTGCCAATACCCAAGGGCTTTAAGAACGCACATTCTAAAAGCCATAAAAAGCGGATGTACTAAGGAAGAAATTGAACATGCCATTCTTCTAGTGGCTCCCAGTGCAGGATTTCCGAGAACCATGCAAGGCATTTTAATACTAAGGAACTTATTATTCGAAGCAGAAGGGAATTCAGTTCATTAACTCTCAGTGAAGAAATAGAAATTGACAGCAAATTGACCTTATAACATTTCCTAACTTATTAAAGCCCTCTGCCTTTCAGGTATGAGGGCTTACTCTATGCCCTTAATCCAATCCTCTTTCTATCATTTTACTTTATACATTTTCGCAACCTATACCTTATTGTGATAAAATGATATACTATATTCTTAGGCAAAGACAAATTTAATAAAAAGGAACGATTAATAATGATTAGTACCAGTGGGATAACTTTAAGATTTGGTAAGCGGGCATTATTTGAAGATGTTAATGTAAAATTTCTTCCCGGAAACTGTTATGGCTTAATTGGTGCCAATGGCGCAGGGAAATCTACTTTCTTGAAAATTCTTTCAGGAGAAATAGACTCTACAAGTGGTGAAGTCATTCTTACACCTGGGGAACGGATTGGGGTTCTAAAACAAGATCACTTTGAATTTGAGGAATTCGAAGTGCTAAAAACTGTTATTATGGGCCACGCCAGATTATATGAGATAATGGAAGAGAAAGATGCACTCTATTCTAAGCCTGATTTTAGCGAAGAAGATGGAATTAAAGCTTCTATTTTAGAAGGCGATTTCGCTGAACTTAATGGTTGGCAAGCAGAGTCAGAGGCCTCGGAGTTACTAATGGGTTTAGGTATCGGGAAAGATCTACAAAGCAGTAAAATGAAGGAACTCAGTGGAAATGAAAAGGTTCGTGTCTTACTAGCCCAAGCCCTATTTGGCAACCCAAACATTCTGTTACTTGATGAGCCTACTAACCACCTTGACCTTCAATCAATCAACTGGCTTGAAAATTTTCTCTATAACTATGAGAACACCGTCATCGTAGTATCTCATGATCGACATTTCTTAAACAAAGTTTGTACTCATATTGCTGATATTGATTTTGGTAAAATTCAGCTTTACGTTGGAAACTATGATTTCTGGTATGAATCAAGTCAATTGGCTTTAAGATTAATGAGAGAGTCAAATAAGAAAAAAGAAGATAAAATTGAGGAACTCCAGAGGTTTATTCAACGCTTTAGTTCAAATGCATCTAAAGCAAAACAAGCGACCTCCCGTAAAAAGCAACTTGAAAAGTTAACTCTCGATGATATCAAGCCCTCCTCTCGTAAGTATCCTTATATTGCTTTCACCCCGGACAGGGAAGCAGGCAACAATATCTTGAATGTAAAAGACTTAACTGTCACTGTTGCGGGTGAAAAAATCCTCGACAACATCTCGTTTCTAGTAAACAAAGGAGATAAGATTGCTTTTGTTGGCCCAAATGGCTATGCAAAAACGACCTTGTTCAAGGTTTTAATGGGTGAAATCACCCCTGATAGTGGTGAATTTAGCTGGGGAGTCACAACAACTCAAGCCTATCTTCCTCTTGATAACTCATCCTATTTTGAAACAGAACTAAATTTAGTCGAATGGCTGAGGCAATTTTCTAAAGATCCTGATGAATCCTTTGTCCGAGGTTTTCTAGGTAGAATGCTTTTCTCTGGAGATGAATCCTTAAAGAAGGCGAGCGTTCTTTCTGGAGGGGAAAAAGTACGCTGTATGCTTTCTCGAATGATGCTCAGTGGAGCGAACATTCTAATATTCGATGAGCCCACCAACCACTTGGATATGGAGTCAATTACGGCTCTCAATAACTCACTGACTAACCTTGACGGAAATATCCTGTTCGTATCTCAAGATCATCAGTTTGTCCAAACCATTGCGAACCGAATTATTGAAATCACGCCTAAAGGACTTATAGATCGACAGATGACTTTCGATGAATATCTTGAAAATGAAGATGTTAAAGCACTTTTAGAGAAGATGTATAGTTAATTTTTCGATAAATCTCATGACAATGAAATTTATTATTTGACATCTGCTCAAATTTTGTTATACTAATATAAGCTCGTTAAAACTAGTGGATTTAAGCAAACCTTCTCTATTACCTAAGTCTCCGGGAAGAAGTTGGTGAACTTGCCATGTAGCGCGGGTAATATTTAATTGGAGGTTTTTTATAATGTTTAATGACAAAATTCTAAATTGCAAAGACTGTGGACGGGACTTCGAATTTACAGCATCTGAACAAGAGTTTTATGCTGAAAAAGGATTCACTAATGAACCAGGTCGTTGCCCTGAGTGCCGTGCAGCCAAAAAAGCTCAAAACAGAAACAGCGGCGGCGGCGGTTATGGTCGTCAACAACGTGAAATGTTCCCAGCTATTTGCGCCACTTGCGGAAAAGAAACTACTGTTCCTTTCCAACCATCAGGCGACAAGCCAGTTTATTGCCGTGAGTGCTATCAACCACGTTCACGCAGCAATTGGTAAATCGAACTACGCATAATAAAAACCTGCCTAGGCTAATGCCTGGGCAGGTTTTTTTATTTACTTACAAATATAAGTGGTTCATAGAATATATACACATCTTGATTACAGCTTTATCACTGGACATTTGTTGTCGATGTGGCGTCCTGGGTGGTAGTTGACTCTGGTGCAGTTATGTTACCCCAAATGCGTCCTCCATGACCACCACGTTTGCCCATGAATCCTAAATCGCCTGGCACAACACCGTTTTTCAAAGCCTCTTTTTGAATATCTAACTGTGCTTGTTCAGCATCACTCCAAGTCTTGATCTGTTCATCCGTCAATTTTCCGTTACTCTTCATGGCCTCTACTTGAGCAGTCAAACGAGCTTGAGCGGCTTCACTCCAAGCTGTAATCTGTTCTTCCGTCATAGGTTCACCATTATTGAACATCTTAAGGTTATCACGCATCCCCATGCCTTTACCGCCCATACCAGGCCCAAAAACTTTACCTTCAGCTAAAGCTTGCTCGCTCGCTTCTTGACGCTTGTCAATAAAATTCTTCATCGAATCCGCCTGTTCAGCAGTCCTAAGCCCAGCTTCCACTTCTTTGTCCACAATTTGTTTCTGAATTCCAAACATTTGCTGAGTTAAGCTCTTAATTTCATCGAGCTTAGCCGAATCTGTGGCACCAAAAGCTGCCGTTGCCCCTCCTGCCAACAACACTGCACTTAGGACACCGACGACAAGTTTCTTTTTCATACGATTCCTCCTTCATAATAGTCTCCGATTTCAAAGTATTTACTTTTAATCGGTACACTAATATGATATCCATCAATTATGGTAAATCTGTGAATTGAATTTTAAGAAGTTGTGTGCTTTCAGTAAAGAAAATGTAGTCGTAATGAGAACACTTTCACCCGTAAGATGTCTACCCTCCAAAGCCTAGTTACAGTGTACCACTTGTAAAAGTGGGAGTGGTACGGATAAAATAAAGGATAGAGAAAACTTCAGATGGGAAATCTGTTGTTTTCTCTATCCCTAACCCAGGATTTGAAAGTCTGATGCTTAAAGTTCCTTTCTCAGCCTAGGATCTAGAAAGTCCCTCAAACTATCGCCAATAAAGTTAGTGCCTACTGCCATGGTAAGAATAGCTAATCCAGGAAAGGCCCCAATCCACCAATAGTTAAAATTCAGAACACCATCAGCCACCATTGCTCCCCATTCATCTTGGCCATTAAAATAGATATCTCCAAAAATTTCTCCAGGGGGACTAGGAATTAAGTTCATAATTGAGAGAGCGGTAACACTTTTCCCACTGCCACTTTCCCCGACAATGCCCAGCGTCTCCCCAGAACGCATTGATATACTCACATCTCGAACAGCCCTAAACACCCCTTCAGATGTCCTGAATTGAACATTTAAGTTGTTTATTCTAAGTAAATCGTTATCTAATAAAGCATCATTTATTGCCATGTCTCACAATCATAAAGATTTGTCTTGAGGAAGAAGAGGTTTTCACACCTCGATTAATTCTCGGGAAAAATTATTAAAACGTACTGGCCCTTTTTCAGTTAGTCCAACAATATCCTCAATACGAACCCCATATTGCCCCGGTAAATAAATACCCGGTTCAATACTGAACGTCATTCCAGTCTTCAGTGTTTCTTGATTACCGAAAACTATAAAAGGATCTTCATGGATATCCAGCCCTATACCATGACCTGTCCGATGAACAAAATACTCTGCATATCCCGCTCGGGAAATGACATTACGGGCTGCCTCATCCACTTTTTCACAAGAAACTCCATCTTGAACAGCATGGAAACCAGCCTCATTGGCCTCTCTTACGGCATTGTATATTTTCTTAACATCTTCAGATGCTTTCCCCAGAGAAAAGGTTCGAGTCATATCAGAACAATACCCTTGAAAGAGTCCCCCGAAATCTAATACGACTAAATCACCGAGCATTAACTTTCTTTCACTAGTATTGTGATGGGGTGAGGAGGTATTTGGTCCTGAAGCTATAATAGGTTTGAAAGAAAGCTCATCAGCTCCATATTCCTTGAGTTTACTTTCTACAAAAAATGCCAATTCCTTTTCAGAAATACCTGGTTGGATCACCATAAGCACTTCTCCCATAACCTTATCTGTTAATCTTCCGGCCTTTTCTAAAAGACTCATCTCATTTTGGTCTTTTATCATTCGCACTTGCCTTATCAAGGCTGAAGCACCAATAAACTCGTATCCAGGAAAGGCTTTCCTTACACTTAAAAAATGTCCTGCCCACATTTTTTCGTCGATAGCTGCTATTGCGGAGTGTTTATTTACCAACGGAAGTAACAAGTCTACAGGATCTGTTCCATCAGCCCAGGTCAGTAATTCAAAACTATTTTTTCCAAGATTTTCTGCCACTTCTCGATACATTTCAGGCAGAATCATAACTGGCTTACCCTCTGCTGGAACCAAAAAAGCTTGCAGTCTCTCATCTGCCGTAGTCTTTAATCCTGTAAGATAAAACAAATTGGATGAAGGGGCCAGTACTAGATAATCTGTGCTTTGCTCTCTCATTAGTTCTTGGATTTTCTTGATTCTTGCTACAAATCCGATCATATATTTTCATATCCTCCTTGTAAGTCTTAGTAAGTTGTTAGGAAACTTATATTTCAATAGCCTTAGCGATGATTAAGCTATTTCACCAAGAACCAAATTATTTCGCAGTTTTCTGTTCCATCATTAATGGCCCAGTGTTCTTCACCGGCTGGAATTATGGATGCTTGACCTTCGGATATGCGACATTCTTTACCTCCGCTCATCGTTAAAAGTGACCCGCGCATAATAAACGAGTATTCATGTTCAGAATGAACTCCCGCTCCTTCTGCCGGTACTCTTGCTCCAGGGGGAAACACCACAGTCCCCATTGTCACATTTGCATCCTTCAGTGCATCCTCGCCAAAAAGAGTTTTCATGATCACATCACAACGATTTGCTGCTTTTATTTCTTTGTTTGTTACAATTTTCATTAAGTTTTTTCTCCTATCTTCATCCTTTAACTGGAGTAAATAATTTTCTACTTATAAGATGTCTTTTAATGAGTGAAGAATTATTGAAAAAACGATTACTCATGAAATATGATTGGGGTAAGTACTGCAATCATATGGACTGGTTCGTCCGTCAGGTTATGCCAAGTATGATCTAACATGGAGGGGAAATGAATCGTATCCCCCTCGTTCATTTGATATTCTTTGTCCCCGACCATCATTAAAACCTTGCCCTTCAATATATAGTAGAACTCCTCACCCGGGTGATTAAATACAACGTCCTGCCCTTGTCGCGGCGCTAATACTATATGAATCGGTTCCAATACCTTTCCTGAAAAGTCACCTCCTAAGCGTGTAAATACCGAATTGGATCTCTCAATTTGAAATGGCTTGCGATCTTCGACTGGTGTAAAAAAACTGTTACTTACTGTACTTTCAAAAAAAGAGGACATTGAAACATTAAATACATCCGCAATCTTTTGAAGAGATGTAATAGCCAGGGAACTATTACCCCGTTCAACCTGGGAAAGAAAACTAATTGATAACCCTGTTTTTTCGCTTAATTCTTTAAGCGTCATGTTCATGCTGACACGCAGGCTTTTAATTCGTTCATATATATTTTCCATCAAACACCTCTAATTCCACATTAATTATAGTTATATGAAATATATTATAGTAATACTAAAATGTCTAGACTTTCACGACAATAATACAAAATTTTACTCAAATTCTTAACCAGTAAAGTAACTCAAGTATCAGAAACAGGTGCGGGAGAAAAATCGGCAATTACTTCTGCTGATTTTTCTCCCGCACCTGTTCTTGATACTCTACTGAATTTAAAACTGCTTCGAGTTGTCTGAGAGACACCATCGAATTCCCTCTTAGCGCTGCACAATTCCTGTCAAAACTCCATACCCGCCAAGGACTCTAACCGTTCCTTCAAGACCACCCTTGAAGGATTCCTGCTCGAGATCCTTACCGCTGCCTTGTTCAACGAAATATTTATCCAAGCTGTAGTCTACACGATATGAATTAGTTTCATTAAACGAATCTTGGAACTTTCCTTTTAGATAGACCCCTTGCGTAGGTTTGGTTTCACTAACTTGATCGACTACATAATACTTGCCCTCTTGTTTAAGGCTAACGTAAAGGTTCTTATTGTATACCTCGTCTATGGATAGGGGAACTTTAGACTTTGGAACATCTGTGATTGCAAAATTGATGGCAACGTAGTCTCCCCTGAAAAGATCTGTCGGGTCATAAGCCTTAGTTTCGAGAACGACCTCTTTTCCAAAGAGTACGGTTGCTTGTGGTTTGATGGTCATTGCTAAGAGGATAAATAAAGGAATCGCCACCGCAAGGAAGAACGATTTTTTATTAGTCATGCCAGCGTCCCCCCTTTTGTTTTCATACGTTCGAAATAAAAACCAAAGGCTAGTAAAAGCAGACCCCCTACAATAAAGAACAGGGATTTAGGCAAAAACGCAAAGGTATCTGTGTAATAGCGAAAGATAGTTATACACACAAAGATCAGGCTTATGAGGTTACCCTTTCTGATCAAGAAAAAGAGCAAACCAACAAAAGCGAGGGCAAAGAGGATACTCACCAAACGTGTCGATTGAACATTGACCAGAACATCCCATATATCGGGGAAGGTCAAAATCACACCAGTTACCCCAAACAGAATGTTGCCCTGCACTCGGAAAATATCCGGCTCAAAGTTATGTTTCGCTCCATACATAACAAGTCCTATGAAGAAAAAGAGCAAGGCTACATGTAGCCCCTCAGCTTCATATCTTATAGCGATTTGTAAGATAAAGCTTAGGCTTGTTAGGTTAGCAAAAAACAAGAGGAGTCTTGATTTATCAAAGTAGTTAAAAGCAAGATACGTGATGGGAACTCCTGCCCAGCCTGCATAAGGAAAGCCTTGATCAAACGAGCCTAAAAGATAGACCCCAAACAGAAAGTTCGCGAAAAGCATTAAATACTTATCCTTGAGCTGGAACGCCATTGGAAGCACTCCTAAAGACCAGAGCAGAAACGCGGTAGGAAATTCTCCTCCAAAATTGTACATCTGTCCAATGAGAAAGATGCCCGCTCCATAAGCCAGAGTACCTAGGTAAATCAAACTCCGACCCGTCTTTGGATTATTTTCTGATAGCATATAGCCTGCCAGGTTTACTCCACCAAAAACTCCAAAGATAATAAGCAACTTAATCAAATGACTGATCCCATCCCAGTTGCTAGCTATAAAGCTTAAAATCCCCAGACCTACCAGAATAGCGCCAATCGTGACCACTACTCTAATAAAGTTCAGACCACCCTTTATTTCATAAATCTCCAATATTCCAGTTTTTTGCTCCTCTGTGATAAGACCAGAACTTTCAAAATGGTCTAGTTCCTTACTGACTAAGGAGAAGTTCGCTTGAGTAATTTGCCTTTTCAAAAATTTCCCCCTCCTTTATTTTGATTAGCCTAATTGAGTAAACTCCTTCTTGATGGTCTTACTCCGTTATAAGAGTATCGTAACAGAATTCCTCTACTTAATAGTTATCGGTGATTTCGTTAGAAGTGCTATTTTCCTCTTATCACGTTCACGGTGTGATCGTACGGTCAGTCTGAATTCAAGTCCAGTTACATCGTCTGGAAGTGAAGGAGTCACCACAAAGGAATGCTGTATCCCTTTATCATCTCCCCCACCCCTAGCAGGCCGACATTGATAGTTTGGGGAGATAAATAGTTCAAATCCGGCATATTCAAGTCTGATATTTTCTTCTGAACTGTTCAATTCCACTTCTAAGGACACAACACTGGCATTCTTGTACTGTTTCATATAGGTCACTGCATAAAAAATGTTGTCCAATTCTACGCTTTTCAGGATGGGTACAAATCTTAGAAATTCGGTAGGCTCGATTTGTTCCTGAGGCAACGAACTGGACTCATTACTCATACTTGAAAAGATGCTCCATACCTCATGTTTACTAAGGTTATATTGCTTACACCAGGCTGAAATCAAGTCGAGACTCGGGAATCCCGGGTTATTTTCAGAAATCACTTTCCGCTCGGCAAAGAGTGCACAAATCTGCTCATCAATTGCTGCTAGCGATTCACAGTAGTACCCCACAGGAGCGTGAAACATTTCTCTTATCAACTTTATGACCTTCTTTCTCTCCGCTGCCTAAATATTTATTGATTTATATTATGTGCATTATTAATTGTATTTCCAGAATATTGCTTATTTAGTATTTTACTCTGTTAATAATTATTTTACAATTATATTTCTCCTTAGTTATTGTCCGTTTTCCTAACTAAGGCACCATTGGCATTAAACGCCTTTTCCCAATTATCTACGTAAGACCCTGTAGCCCACTCAGCCATAATAACAGAAGCTCCCGTCTGCAGGTCTATTTTTGCCAATGGTTCACTTCCCAATTGCCCTGCACTGATCGAGTAAACCTGAAGTTTAGTCTTGGTTATGACAAGGGCCATATCACGATTAGGAGAGGTAAAGGCATCTACAGCATCTGGAACGCGGTCTTTTATAGACTGCCAGCTAAGACACAGAGTATCGTAGAAAATCAATTTGGCGGGAGGAACTAAATTAACCTTAAAATCTAGATAGCTGGGGTCGTTAGCATCTTGAACATAGTAATTAATTCTGCCTCTAAGATACCAATGACCATTTTTACGGGTCAGCCCAAAATTTTGCTCAAAGCCCTCATCATCGATCGATGTAATATTATTATTGTTGTTTAAAGACCTACGTGCCTGAGCCCGAGCGTTGCTAAATGTAGCCAATCCGTTGTTTCCTAATAGGTCGGACAACTTAATCCCCTCTAAGGCAGAGATTTTATCCACCGGCAGTACCTGTAAATGATTTCCACCATCATCATTTACCACTGCAACAAAGTCATTTCCCACATAATCAATGATCTTTTGACTTGCTTCCGTCTTTACTTCCCCTCGGCTTATTGTTATGTTCCTCAGTTGGGGTTCTTGCACTTTAACTTTAGTAGAAACATCATGAGCTGATAATGTATTCTCCAGATTAGAGCCTTCTTGCTCTTGGCGTATCTGAAGCTCCCAAAAGCCACTGCTGCGGGGGAAAAAAATATTGTTACCTATTAGAACTGGATGCAGCTTCTTATTATCTAAAGCCAGCCATAAAGTCTGATACATGAAGCCAGCTTTACCGGCATCGTCATTAGAACCCGACCCCTTCGGAATTTTCAGCCCCACCAGAACACCAGACGCTCCTAAATCGCTCTGTTCGTTGGCTTTGAAGTCATTAAGGTTTGCCGTTGCTAAAGAACTGTCCACTTGATCTGAGACCTTCTGAAGGTACAATACATTATTCTGAACAAAAGCTACGAGCTTTGTTTCATCGATCTTCATAAATTCACCCAGAAAATTCTCTGCAGAGGATACAGTAATGACCTCTACCTCTTTACTATCTGGTATTAAAGTACTAGGTAAACTTAGATATTTTGTCATTAAATAATTCGAAGAATTTACTTTCTTTATCTTATACGTTGGGTTGCTCCAGACATAGTCACCCAGCATAGCAACTTCCCCTGTAAATTGAATGCCCTTGCCTTCCCAACTAGAATTATCCCCTTCTGAATTTCCATTGGTTTGCCTGTCCTGATTTACCTGCCATTGACCCTCCAATGGGCAAATATTAGGTACCGGATGAATAATCTTACCCGCTGTCGTCCAAGAAAGGTTGGCACAGCCGCCGAGCAAAAGGAGGGAAAGTCCGACAAGCAATAGTTTATACGCTCTACGCATAAAAATTCTCTCCTTTAGGAAGGGATATAAACACTTTTGTCCCTTGATTAAGTTTACTGGTAATCTCCAATTTACCGTCCATTAAGTTAACAATTTCCTCGCATATAGATAGCCCGATTCCATTTTTGGAGCGTGAACTTTTTCCCTTATAGAATTTTTCTTTGACCATAGGGAGCTCATCAAAGGCTATTCCACAGCCAGTGTCCGAAATCGTAAATAACAATTCCTTGTTTTGCATCTCAACATTAAAGCTAACCTGTCCTCCTGAAGTCGTAAAATTAAAGGCATTATCTAAAATGTTAATAAACAACTGCTTTAGTCGATTAGCATCTGTCAAGAAATTCGGCAAGTCTTCAGGGTATTGTACGGTGAAGTTAATATTTTCCCGTACTGCTCTTGGGGTTAATTGTTTCTGAATGTGCTCTATAAGAGAAGTTAAATTGACTTCTGTCTTTTGCAGTTTCACCCGGCTGGAGACGAACTTAGAGAAATCCAGCAATTCTTCTACCATCAAAGTTAGTCGTTCACTTTCCTTGGCGATAATCCCCAAGCCATCTGCCAACATCTCTTTTTGTTGGAATTGTTCATTTTGCAAAGTAATTGCCCAGCCCAGGATCGAGGTTAGCGGTGTGCGCAGCTCATGGGAAACCGACGAGATAAAATCGTTCTTGAGCTGTTCTTTTTTCACAATCTCATCTGCCATATAATTTAGAGTATCCGAGAGCTTACCTATCTCATCTTCATGTGTTTTTTTACTGCGAGCTTGGAAATTACCTGCAGCCATTTCTAGAGCTGCTTCCGTAACTTCTTGCAAAGGTACGATGATCGTATTAGCTAAGAAAACACTAATCAGCCCAGCAAAAAAAACTACTGCCAGGCCGATGGAGATGAAAATATACGCCGTGTTTTGAATATCCTTATCGACTGCACTCAAGGAAGTAATGAAGCGTAAAGCCCCAACTACTTCATCGTTAGCCTTTAATGGGTAGGCTACAGCCATTACTTTTTGACCATTTAATCTCCCAATCCATTTCCCAGTATCTCCGTTTAAGGCATCCTTGATATCGTTTTTGGCTATATTGTCTGTGGGGATCACCCCCAGAGAGTCCATTACAATACTGCCGTCCTTATCAACAATTTCCACTTCGGCGTTACTTTGGTTCCAGAAAGCGTCTACATTATATAAGACATTTTCCTGAAGGGTAGTGTCTGAGAAATACTTAGCATACAAATCGGCTGAAATCTTGATCTGGTTAGTAAGGCTTCCTTCTAAACTTCCATAGTAATTTTGGCGTACTGTATAGATTAGAAGCACTTCGAGAATCGTCACTGTAATGATGATGATAATCATAAAATTAGCTGTCAGCCTAGCTCGAATACCTGTCATTTTAAGATTCCTGCTGCCATCGGTAGCCAGAACCCCAAACAGTTTTGATATACTCTGGTTGCGAAGGATTGTTCTCAATCTTTTCTCGTAAGCGCCTAATATGGACATCCAATGTTTTAGTATCCCCAAAATAATCATCACCCCAGACAGTATTTAGCATCTCTTCCCGCTTAAGTGCCCTCCCAGGGTTTTTCATAAATACTTGTAACAAAGCAAATTCAGTAGGGGTTAGCTCAATCTCATGATTACTCTTAAATAATTTATTAGCAGTAACATTCAAGCATAAGTCCCGGCAACTATAAACTTCCTTTGGGTCTTTAAATCCATTGCCTCTTCGTAAAACGGCCTTTACCCGTGCTATCAATTCTAAAGGGTTAAACGGTTTTACCATATAATCATCTGCGCCCAGTTCTAAGCCCAGAATTTTATCAGTATCCTGACCCTTGGCCGTAAGCATAATCACAAATGTTTCTTGCATAGTCTCTCGGATTTTTTGACATACTTCCAGCCCACTTATGCCAGGCAGCATGAGATCAAGCACAACTACCTTAGGGACAAAGGATTTCAACATTTCAAGGGCTTCCTCACCAGAGGCAGAATCACCCACTAAATAGCCTGCCGCGCTAAGGTTAAGGGTAATAAAGCGCCTGATCGACTCTTCATCTTCAACGACTAGTACTTTTACTTTTACATCCTTCATCTGACCACTCCGTGTCTGGTATTACAGGGATTTGTTCCTGTACCTCTATTTTAAACCATTTATCACAACTAAGGGGATTTTTTTGCAGGGGTTGATGATTGTTAGCTCTGCAAACCTCCAGAAAACACTATAGGCAAAACATCAGGGCCTAACACCCCAAACGAAAATCCTTGTTTTTTCAACAACTCAATAATCTCTGGCAACGCATCGATCGTTGCATTTTTACCTACTAGATCATGTAACAAGATAACAACTCGAGTCTTACCCTGAATCTGCTCTTCGACATTCCTAATTAACTGGTCCTCAGAGAATAAACGAGCATTTGTATCTCCCGGATCAACATTCCAGTCTTCCATTAAATAACCTGCAGCATCTATAGTATTAAAATAGTTAATATTAAAATGACCTACCGTTCCTCCCGGAGCACGAACTATTTGAGGGCGTATACCAATGGTCTGATAAACGATCTCCTCAGCTTTCCTCACATCATCCAGAAAATTCTTAGGTCCCTTATACACCTCAGCCATATTATGAGAATACGTATGGTTGCCGATCCCATGATCCTGCTCATACACTGCCTTTAGTAAATCCGGATAAAGCTCCACCTGCTGCCCGATAGTAAAAAAAGTGGCGCGGACGTCTTCCTTGGCCAATATATCGAGAATTTTCGGCGTTGTACTAGGGTACGGACCATCGTCGAACGTCAAGTAAGCAACTTTCCCATTTTCCGGCTGGAATTTGCGCTGGCGCATAGCTAAACCAGGAGCTGTAGGCGGGTTGCCAGCCTCATCATAGTATGGTTGAATGGGTGTACCTAATGGCCCTGGTAACGGAGTCGGTGATAAATCTCCTTTTCCTATGCCTGAGATAATTATGTTTGTTTTTACATCCGATTGGTCAGGCTGTGGTAACAATGTTCCAGGTGAAGCTTCTAAGGCAGTTGAAGGCTGAGGTTCTTCCTGCTTAAAATTAGTCTCCTTAGACTGGGGTCGATTCTGCTCAGATTCAAATAGTTCCTCCTCAGTTGAAGGCTTGCTTTGATCTGATTGGGACGGAGTTTCCTCTTGGGGATATTTCCCTTGCATGGGTTGTGTAGAACTCGGTGGCTTTGGAGGTGTCACAGCTTCTGATTCCTTAACTAAAAGTGATGGGTCTTCTTCACTGTCAATAACAACACTAGCTTGATCCACATATTGATCCACATCATCCATCCTGTTCTGCAAAGGCGCTGAAGCCTCATTCTGCTCTGACGAATCATGCAGTTGAGTAACGGATTGATTAGCTATACTCCATTGAGGAAATACCCCCAACCAAAAAACGCTAATACCAAAAACGCTTGCCATAAAAATCAGACTACCGACGATTTTTATTTTGGACACAGTTCTCTCTTCCTCTCTCTACATCTTATTTCTGTCTTAAAAAAACCACTATATCGCGATACTTTTACAATACACCTAAATACTAAAATGTTTTTTACAAAGATCTTAACAATAGTTACGAATTAGTTAAGGTATAAATAGAGAGAGCCTGTTTCTTTCAAAGAAACAGGCTCTCTCTATTATCAAACTTAAACCACATCCAATTAAGTGTTAATTACAAAACAGACCCGGTTACGAGATCCAGGGATTTTAGCAAATTTCCTTAGCTAGAAAGCTGTATGCTCTGTCCTAGTGATAATCTCCTCCTGTAACGCCTCACTTAGGTCGCAGAAATAGTCACTATATCCTGCCACCCGTACGATTAGGTCCCTATATTTTTCTGGTTCAGCCTGGGCAGCTCGTAAGGTCTTGGCACTGACCACGTTAAATTGAATATGGTGTCCCCCCAATTTGAAATACGAGCGGACCAAATGTGTCAATTTGTCAATTCCCTCTTCTCCCTCTAAGACTTGAGGTGTAAACTTCAAATTTAACAATGTACCTCCAGTACGTGCATGATCTAGTTTGGAAGCCGATTTAATGACAGCAGTTGGGCCTAAAAGATCCATTCCCTGAACGGGAGATATTCCCTCCGAAAGCGGTTCCCAAGCTCTTCGCCCCTCAGCAGAAGCACCAATGACTGAACCAAAATAAACGTGGCAAGTCGTCGGCAGCATATTGATCCTATAAACTCCGCCCTTGGTATTAGGCCTGTCGTTAACTTCACTGTAGTAAGTATTAAAAATATCCACCATTACTTCGTCAGCATAGTCATGATCATTTCCAAAGTGGGGTGTCTTGTTCATCAGAAGCTGACGCACCGCCTCATATCCCGAGAAATTAGCGTTTAGTGCATCGAGCAACTGATCTATAGTAAGATTCTTTTGGTCAAAAACATGGAATTTTATACCAGATAATATGTCAGTCAGACTTCCTAAGCCAACCCCCTGCACATAGTTGGTGTTATATCGAGCACCACCATCATTATAGTCCTTACCCTTAGCAATACAGTCGTCAATTAACAGAGAAAGAAACGGAGACGGCATATAGGTCGCATAAAGACGTTCAATGATATTACTCCCTTTAACCTTAATATCCATAAAGTAGTGAAGTTGTTTTTTGAAAGCATCAAACAGCTCATCAAAAGACTTAAAGCCGCTCGGATCTCCGGTTACTAAGCCCAACTGCTGACCCGTTCTGGGATCAAGCCCATTATGCAAGACTAATTCAAAAATTTTCGGCAGATTAAAATACCCGGTTAAAATATAGCTTTCCTTACCAAAGGCCCCTGTCTCCACACAGCCACTCGTTCCCCCTTGCCGGGCATCCTCTATCAGTTTCCCTTGGCGCAGAAGCTCCTCGACAACCGTGTCTGCATTAAATACTGATGGTTGACCCCAACCTTTGCGAATAATCCGTGCTGCACGCTTCAAGAAACGATCCGGGTTTTTCTTGCTTAACTGAATGTTTGAGCTTGGCTGTAAGAGACGCATTTCATCGATCACATCTAAGACCAGGTAAGTGACATCATTGACCCCGTCCGAGCCATCCGCTTTAAGTCCGCCGCTGTTGATATTAGCAAAATCCGTATACGTTCCGCTTTCGGCAGCGGTTACCCCTACTTTAGGAGGCGCTGGTTGATTGTTAAACTTTACCCAAAAACACTGGAGGAGTTCTCTAGCTTGTTCCTCAATCAACGTTCCCTCATCGAAACCTTTTTTATAGAAAGGAAACAGATGTTGATCCAGACGTCCCGGACTAAAGGCATCCCAGGTATTAAGTTCTGTGATGACCCCTAAATGCACAAACCAGTACGCTTGCAAAGCCTCCCAGAAATTCCGCGGGGCATGGGCTGGAACATATGCACAAACCTCGGCTATCCTCTCCAATTCAGCCTTACGTATATCATCGGTTTCAACTTGAGCTATCTCGCGTGCCTTTTCAGCATGCCGTTCAGCAAAATGGATAATGGCTTCTGCACTGATTCGCATAGCTTTTAGTTCCTCTTGCTTGTAGTAAGCTTCCACATCGTTAAAGTAGTCCAGTTTGCTCAAATGCGCATCGATGTTTGCGATAAAGTCGCAAAAACCCAAACGATAGATTTTATCATCGAGTACGGTGTGCCCAGGGGCTCTCTGTTCCATGAACTCTGTAAAGATGCCTGCATTATAAGAAGTCTTCCATTCCTCGGACATTTCTGCAAAAATCAGATCTCGCATTGAGTTACCTTGCCAATAGGGAATGATTCGCTCTTCGTAAGCTTGACGCACTTCTGGGCTGACTTTGAACGATATTTTCTGACGAGAATTTAGGATGTCCAGATCCTCCAAACTATGACAACACAGTTCGGGGTATGTATAAGTAGCCTTAGGAGCTGGTCCTCTTTCTCCTACGATCAATTCGTGCTCATTAATGCAAATCTCTTTGCGCTCCAGCAAATATTTAAACGCTAAAGCCCGTTGGACTGGAACGGACGTATTTCCTGCCGAACGATAGAATTCTGTGATTAACTCCGCTCTTTCCGCAGAGATATAAGCCTCAGCCTCAAGGCTTCTTTGTCTGAGCATAGTTACTCGTTTATTCATTTTAAAATTACTCCTTTGCTTGTGATGGATTGGATCAATACAGCACCAATATAAGCCAAGCCTCATAGAATATTGTAAAGTATTATAAAGAGGTGTGTGTATGCCAAACTTTTGGGAATCTATTTTCCTGCCCAAAAGACCGGATGAAGTAGTGAATATTCCAAATCCACTGTTTAAATCTCTTCAAGGCAAATACTTTGTCGGACAGACAGAATCCTTGATTTTTAGCACAACTGTGGTTTAACACAGATCCGCCTGGAACAGGAACTCAATCTACAAAGATCAGTCCTACTAACACAGTACTGACTCCGCCTCCGGTACCGAAGGTACAGGTTCAGTTTAATCAAAACGTCAGCGGTGTCCCGGTTGGCGGTATCAATGTTTTCGACAGAATAGTTCCACCCGGTGGAACTCTAGTTAGTGAAGAAGATGGAAAATTGATCTTTCCGCCAGGAGGTAACTTGGTTCTCTTTCTAACCTCTCCTGGGTCGGTTGCAGTTTCATTTACAGCAATTGTGGCCTTTGGCTGGTGGGAAGATAAAATGAAGCGGAGCAATAATTCTTAGAATACGACAAAAATAATCCTGCCTCTTACTAGAGTCTATCTCGAGACCTCCTCAATGAAGGAGGTTTTTCTTTTCTGGCATTGTGTTCCTCCTAAATTTCTGCAGCAACCTCTTCATAATTCTCCGGTACATATTTGACCTCAGCAAAATTTTTTGTCACTAATTCAGTCTCAATAATTTCTCCATTTTTCCTTCTGACTATCTTATTTCTCCATATTTCATTTTTTCGGAAATATTTCTCCCCAATCTTAAGAAACTGATGGTCTTTTTCAAATACATGATATGCAAAATCCAAATTCTTATCGACCCTTAATTCTCCTTCTAAGCATTTATCTGAAAGCCAAAGTCTCAGTTGGAAAGTGTACGGTGTAGAATTCATAAACTGATAGTCTATATAGTTGTAGAATACAGTTGCCCCACTGCCAAAAGGCAATACTCTTTTGTCATCTGGAAATGGATCAAAACTATGATGATACCGTTTTGAAACAATTAATGGACTATGAATAACCAGCCAATGGATTAAATTGGCGATTTGACAGATTCCTCCGCCAATGCCCGGCTTCGCTTCTCCACAAGACAATAACATACCAGGTAAATATCCCTTGCGTTTAGTAGTTAATCCTACCAATTTGCAAAAAGAGAACGTTTCACTAGGCTTTATAAGAATACCATCAATTTGCTTTATCGCTATCGAAAGATTGTTAACCTTGTTATACTGCAACTGCATATCTGCGTTACCAAGTCTTCTTATCAGTACTGATTGATGCTTCTTTACTCTGTATGGTAATCTTTTAGAAGTGTATAAAGAAGCAAACTTCTTATCCTCGAAACACCATCTTAAGTACATTACTAATCTTCGAGACCAGACCGATAAAAAATAAAGAATTGGATGCATCTCGCTTAACAGCCTACGTGCCATACTAATCCTTCTCCCAACAAACAAAATGATTATCAGGCCAACAATATATTTTACTTTTTATATCTAGGCATGATAGCTTGATAACTCACACTATGTCAAGTAGTCCGAAAATAAGAATCCTGAATTTGCTCAAATTAGAGCTTAATTAAGTGTACATTTCCATGTGCGTTATCCTCCAATTTTAACCTTTAACCCAAACTGCTCCAACTTCCTTGAGATCTTTAACATGTTCTCATCAACTGGGGACTGTAGATCTGACAGACTATACTCAAGACCAAGCCGCAGATATTTATCCACTCCCGCTTTATGGTAGGCCAAACAATGTATTTCTGCAACACGTTTTAATGACGAAACAAATTCCCCAATTTGTTGAAGATTATCTTCATCGTCATTGATCCCTGGAATGATTGCAACACGGACAATAACTTGAGGATGGTTCTCGGCAAGCCAACGAAGGTTTGTTAAAATCAGTTCATTCGAGACTCCGGTTACATCTAGGTGCTTCCTGTTATCTATAAGTTTTAAATCATATAAAAAAAGATCCACGTAGCCGCTAATCATTTGCAACGTGTCGAATTTCACAAATCCGGCAGTCTCTACTGCCGTGTGGATTTCTTTCCGTCGGCACTCTTTAAGTATCTCCAGAAGAAAGACTGGCTGCCCAAGTGCTTCTCCACCGGAAAAAGTAACTCCGCCTCCGGATTCGTCATAGAATATTAAATCTTTCTCGATCTCAGCCATGACTTCGCTCACGGACATAGCCTTAGCAACCAGCTCTCTTGCCCCTGCATGGCAAGTCCTGCTGCATTCCCCACAGGCTAGACATTTATCTCTAAAATAAACCAGTTGTCCCTCAATAGCAATAATCGCTTTGCTTGGGCAAATTTCTATACATTGCCCGCAACCAATGCACCTGTCCGGCCGATACATTAACTCCTGATCAAACCTCTGTCCCTCCGGGTTATGACACCACTGACAGCGGAGAGGACAGCCTTTTAAAAATATCGTCGTTCGAATGCCTGGTCCATCATGGATGGAGTACTTCATAATGTTAAAAATCGAGCCTTTAAGCAAATTCCTACAACTCCCGCTTTTTTATTCAGTACTAAAGGATAACGCTCCTTTTCCTTAGCAGATAATTATACTCGAAGAAATTTAATGGGGTTATATATCTTTAATTCTCCATGAACCGTTTAGTTCCTCTACACAGATGAATAACCTTTTCTTCGATAACGTATAAAGTTTAATTAGTGGCATGTCTTAATACTGATTTATACAAAAATAAATTCAAATATTAAATTTTTCATAAATCAGTTGAGGAGATTCTTAGAGGTAAAATAAGAGGAAGGGTCTGTCAAAAACTCATTACGGTTTTGAGCAGACCCCTTGTTTTACGAATTCTGAGAGATTGATTAGGCTTTATCAGAGTATCCTCCCATTGGACGAGTTCACTTTATTCCTCTTCCATGTAAGGATAACTAACTACTGTACGCGGTACAAATGTCTCTTTAATTGTACGTTGACTCATCCAACGATATAAGTTGATGGCGCTGCCAGCCTTATCATTTGTTCCTGATCCTCGGCTGCCACCAAAAGGTTGTTGTCCAACAACTGCCCCGGTAGGTTTGTCGTTAATATAAAAGTTACCTGCTGCATGGTCCAAAGCTTTTGACATTTTGATAATTGCGGTTCTATCTTGTGCAAATACAGAACCAGTCAATCCATAAGTTGTTGCTGTATCACATTCATTTAATGTTTCTTCTAATTTGTCATTCGGATAAACATAAATGGTCATAACCGGTCCGAAGATTTCTTCTACCATCGTCCTGAATGTAGGTGTCTTTGCTAAAATTACTGTAGGCTCTACAAAGTATCCTACACTGTCATCGCATTTCCCACCAATGATAATTTCAGCATCTTCTGATTCTCTCACATAATCTAGATAACCTTGGATGTTTCTAAACGATTTCTGATCAATAACAGCATTCACGAGGTTAGTGAAGTCACGGACATCACCCATCTTAATCTTGCCAATTTCCTCTTCAAGACGTCTTTTTAAATCTCCCCATAGACTTTCTGGGATATAAGCACGGGACGCTGCAGAACATTTTTGTCCTTGATATTCGAAAGCACCCATAACGATTGAACAGGTAAGTGCTTTAATATCTGCAGATTCATGAGCAAAGATAAAGTCTTTACCACCTGTCTCACCAACAAGACGAGGATAAGTAACATACTTATCAATATTTCGACCCACTTGATTCCAAATGTTGTTAAATACGCCTGTCGAGCCCGTGAAGTGGAAACCTGCCATCTTAGGATGACTAACCACAACTTTACCAAAGTCAACTCCTCGGCAAGGTACGAAGTTGATAACCCCTGCAGGCAAACCAGCCTCTATAAGGATTTGCATGACGTAGTAGTTTGAAAGCACTGAAGTCGATGATGGTTTCCATAAAACGGTGTTACCAGCCATAGCTGGAGCAGTAGCTAGGTTACCGCCAATTGCGGTAAAGTTGAAAGGTGTGATTGCTGCAACAAAACCGTCAAGTGCACGATATTCTACCCGGTTCCAAATACCGCTTGAGTTGTTGGGCTGTTGTTTGTATATCTCTTGCACATAGTAAGCATTAAAACGAAGGAAATCTGCTAATTCACAGATGACATCGATTTCTGCTTGAAAAGTATTCTTGCTTTGTCCAAGCATACAGGAAGCCGATAATTTTGCTCTGTATTTTCCAGTTAACAAGTCTGCTGCTTTTAAGAAAATAGTAGCTCTATGTTCCCAAGGCATGTTTTCCCAATCTTCTTTTGCTGCTTCAGCTGCTTCGATTGCCATAAGGAGCTCTTTTTCACCAGCCACATAATATTCACCAAGTACTTTTTGAAGATCATGAGGGCAAATCATTTTTTCTTTATTCGCAGTACGAATTTCTTTTCCACCAATAATAATAGGTACTTCAACTGGGTTAACTAATTGTCTTTCAAGTTCTGCCTTTAAAGCGGCTCGCTCAGGGGATCCCGGCATATAACCTTTTATAGGTTCATTTTCGGGAAGTTTAAGCTGAAAATATGCATTGTTCATTATTAAATTCCTCCTAGTGCAATTTTATATTAATCATACCACTGCAGGTTCGAGTAACAATTCTCCCCTGCGGAAGCGGTCCAAACCAAAGCGTTCAATCGCCATAAAACACTCTTGACCAAGAATCTTTTGAGCTATAAGAACTGCCGTCTGAGGACCAACCATGAAGCCATGGCCGCTAAACCCGGCAGCTACCCACATTCCTTTAGCGTCCGGGACTTCATCTAAAATCGGATTAGCATCAGGGCTCATATCATAGAGACCAGACCACTGACGAACAACACGCAGGTTCTTTAAAAGTGGCAAGACCGTTGTCGCTTGACGAGCCACATCCTCTAAGAACTCCCAGCTGGAATTAATATTAAAATCCTTGGGTTCATTGGGATCACCAACTCCCATGATAAAACTCCCGTGAGGGGTCTGCTGACAGTATAAACGATGGTGGAGGGAGATAACCATCGGCCCTTGGCAAGGTTCTACCGGTTCGGTAACCAGAGCTTGATGCCGCTGAGGATAGAGTGGCAGTTCGAAATCGACCATTTTACAGATAGTACCTGCAGCATAACCGCAGGCATTAATCACGATCGAAGCGGCAATATTTCCTTTAGAGGTCTGAACAGCAGTAACCTTACCTTTTTCTCGTGTGATTCCAGTCACAGAAGTATAAGTCTCAAATTTAACCCCCAGCCGACTGGCAGCCTTATAGTAGGCATCCACAACGTGAAAGGGGTTGGCATGACCATCCGATTGGCAGAAGGTTGCACCGACTAGTCCATTAATGTTTAGATGGGGCACAATTTCTCGCGCTTCCTGAGGAGAAATCATTTTTGTAGGAATCCCCAGACTGTGCTGGACGGCAACATTTTTTTTGTACTGGTTCCATTCATTTTGCGTGTAGGAAACCATTAGGTAACCGCCTTGCTTAAATTCAATATCTCTATCATATTCCAGTTCTTCATTCATACCCTCAAAGCGTTTCACACTGTCCCGAGCAAGAATTGCGTTGGTTTCCGTTCCCCATTGTTGGCGAACACCGGCACCGCACCGTCCCGTTGCTCCCGAAGAAAGGTATTGTTTTTCGATAACTACAATATCCTTCACTCCGCGCACGGCCAATTCATATGCTACGGCACAGCCTGTAATCCCGCCACCGATAATCACAACGTTAGCTACTTTTTGCAATTTATTCACCCTCCGCAAACGTTCCTAGTTTCACCGGCTTCACTGTCGGCCGAAAGGTAGTCATCAAAACTTCTCCAACAGGAATTCCATAGTATTTTGCTAATTCCTGAGCAATCAGCATCCGACAAGTACGCCCCTGACAAGGACCCATTCCTGCACGAATGACACGTTTGATCTCATCAATAGTACGGTAGCCTTGGTCAATCAGAGATTTTATTTCGTCCAGGGTGATATCCTCACATCGGCAGACGATCGTTTCCTTAGCTTGCATGCCTAACCCCTCCCAAACGAATACTACGCACGTCCATGGCCAGATCAGTAGGTACGACCATCCATAGGGTGTATGTCTTATTTTTGTTTCCACCAGACTGAACTTTAATCACTTCAAAGAAACCAAGTTCCTCACCAGCCCTGTTCAAGCCAACTACTTTATCGCCAACTTGAGGGACTGGAAGATATTCAAAAGGAATTCTGACAACGGCTTCTGTATCGCTGTAGGAGGCATCGACGATGAAGATAGCCAACCCCGGGCAACGGCTAAGGCAGACGCCGCAGCCATTACATCTATCAAAATCAAGTTTAGGCAGGCTATTAATATTCTTCATCGGTTGAATTGCGCCTTGCTTACAGGCTTCTGTGCAGGGATTACAGGGAATCTCTTGGAAACATTCGATGATAGCTACAGGGCCTTCTTTTAGTCTATCTTCGGAAGGAGAAACTTTTTTTACATCTTCCGCAGTTGGAATTCCAGTCTTGTTTAGCATACCGCTCCCCCCTTGTCCATTAGGTTCATAATACCCCTCATTGTCTTTTGCCCAGCAGGGCCAGCGCGAAGTTCGCTTAATTCAACAAGGGCTTCCGCTTGAAGCTTCGGAGCAACATCCTCTCCATACCCTAAACTGTAGGCAGCATTTATACCTGCCAAACGACCTTCTACCATTGCCGAACTAGCTTCTTCAACCCCGCTAACATCCCCTGCAACATATAGTCCTGGGCGAGTGGTTTCTAAATATTCATTTCTAATTGGCACATGTCCAGAAAGCTCTGGCACGTATTTCATCTGGCAATCTGCTTGAAAGCAAAGTTCAGTTAATGGGCTCAAGCCAACCGCCAGGCAAATTACATCGACTTTTAGATCTTGTTCGCTTCCAAGAATCGGTTTCCAGTTCTCGTCAAGCTTGCAGATAATCGCACCCTCAACACTTTCTTGACCATAAGCTTCAGAAATAGTATGGGATGTTAAAATTGGTACCCCAGCCCGTCGAATCTTAGAAGCATGAACGAGATAACCGCCGATTGTCGGGGCTGCTTCAATAATTGCTGCTATTTCCACCCCAGCCTGCATCAATTGGTAGGAAACGATCAGTCCAATATTACCCGCACCGATCATTAGTACGCGATGACCAGGGACAATACCATGTACATTCATTAGGGTTTGTACAGCTCCTGCTCCGTATATGCCCGGGAGGTCATTATTGGGGAAGGCAATCATTTTTTCGGAAGCGCCAGTGGCTACAATCACTTTCTTCGGATTGATTTTTAAGTGTTTGCCTTGACCCTCAGCAGTTACCACTCCATCTTCATAAATTCCTAGAGCGGTTGTGTCTGTCCAGACTTCAACGCAAGGATTATTTTCACACTGTTCAATAAGTAAATTCCCAATCTGGTAACCCCGATCACCTGCATACTGCTTCTTTGACCCGAAAAATTTATGTGTCTGTTTAACTAATTGACCGCCAGGTTTTCCGTCCCGTTCTAGGACGAGGACGCCGGCACCTAAGTTCGCAGCAGCAGATGCAGCACTCAGGCCTGCCGGTCCGCCGCCAACAACGAGGATCTCTATATCTTTCACTTTAGGCACCCCTTTCCCTGCTGAGTCTCTACCTTCATGCCGGGCTTTAACGTTTCCACACAAATTCTGATATTGGGTTCCCCATCGACAACCATTAGACAAGAAGAACAATTTCCGATGGCGCAGAAGAGACCCCGGGGACGATGCATTGTGTGGCTGTGACCCAAAACTTTAACTCCAGCTGCATGAAGCGCAGCAGCAATAGTTTCCCCTTCAAAGCCCTTAAGTTCCTGCCCATTAAAAAAGAAAGAAATCTCTTCTCCACGCAGGAATTCTAAAATCGGATGCTCGGTGATGCGCATAACAAACTCACTCCCCTATTTATGAAATCGTTGTAAAAGAATATCCTTTCATGTCGTATAAATATGCAATTCCTGTGCCATAATTAGTGGTTCTAAATCAATAATTCATTCCTCTAATTTATTGCGTAATTTTGGAGAAAAAAAAAGGAGTCCTTCTCTCAATCTCGTAAGTGTCAGTGATTACAAACACCATCAAGATTGAATGAAGAACTCGCAATTTTGGAGATTACACACGTGACTCCACTTGGCTATGAATCAAATCTGTTCCACACGCGTTGCAATTTTCTCGAGCTGAGATTTCTACCTTTCTAAAGTCCATTCCCAAGGCGTCAAATACTAACAATTTTCCGGTTAAGAGCTCTCCTATACCAAGCAGATATTTTATTCCCTCAGCTGCCTGAATAGTCCCTATGATACCTGGTAAAACGCCAAGGACACCGACCTCTTTATTGCCCTGAACTGCATCTGTCGGCGGGGGATCTATGAATACGCATCGATAACAAGGACCTTTACCCGGCACATAAGTCATTGTCTGCCCCGTAAATTGAATAACCCCTGCATGGGAAAAGGGTTTTTGCAAAAGCACACAGGCATCGTTAATCAGAAACTTTGCTGCAAAATTATCCGTTGCATCAATCACAAAATCATAATCTCTATTCTTTATGATGTCCCTTATATTGACAAAAGTAGCCCATTCTTGATAAGTTACAACGTCGATATCCCGATTCATAGCTTGAATCGTTTCTTTTGCCGATGAAACTTTAGCTTTACTAATATCTTTATTTGCGTGTATTATTTGTCTTTGCAAATTGGATAGTTCTACAATATCTGGGTCAACAATTCCAATTGTTCCAATACCCGCAGCAGCTATATACATTGCCGCCGGTGAACCCAGTCCTCCGGCACCAATAATAAGAACCTTTGATTTTAACAGTTTGGCTTGTCCTTTGGTTCCAACTTCTATTAAGCTAATGTGTCTGGAATACCTTTGAAGCTGCTCGTTGGTGAATTTCATTCTTTGGACCCCCTATCAATGAAATAATGAAACTCACTTATGATTATCCTGACTTCAGTGAATAACCTATTCTCCTAGGTAAGACTTACGTATATCTTCATTTGTAGCCAAATCTTGGGCCAGACCTTCCAGTGCGATTTCACCGGTCTCTAGGACATAGGCCCGATTGGAAATTTCCAAGGCTAGGTGGGCATTTTGCTCTACTAGAAGAATAGTTGTTCCTGCGACGTTAATATCTTCAATGATGTGGAAGATCTCTTCCACCAGCATTGGGGCAAGACCCATACTTGGTTCATCAAGGATGAGTAAGTCAGGCCTTGCCATCAGGGCCCTACCCATAGCGAGCATCTGTTGTTCTCCACCAGATAAGGTACCAGCTAGCTGCTTAATCCTCTCCTTTAGCCTAGGAAAGTGATGATATACCCGATCGAAATCAGCCTGATTTGGCTTACCCTTCCGGCTATGAGCACCCATCAGAAGATTCTCATAAACGGACATATCTGGAAATACACGACGCCCTTCCGGCACATGAGAGAGACCCATCTCTACAATTTTGTGAGGAAGAATTCCCTGAATTTGCACATCTTTAAAGGTTATCTTACCATCTTTGGTGGACGGTTTCAGAAGTCCAGAGATTGTGCGTAGAGTTGTACTCTTTCCAGCCCCGTTGGCACCGATTAAGGCGACGATCTCTCCTTTTTTCACTTCCAAGGAAATGCCGTGTAACGCCTTAATTGAGCCATAGCTGACATTTATCTTTTCTAACTTCAACATGTCTTGGCCCTCCCTAGCGCCGAATTCTGCTTTTGAATTTACCGGAGCCCAAGTATGCCTCAATTACGGCGTTATTGCTTCGAACCTCTAAAGGCGTCCCCTCAGCAATCATTTTACCATAGTCCAGCACAGCTATTCTTTCAGAAATACCCATGACCAACTTCATATCGTGTTCAACCAGAAAAATTGTAATACCTGTATCACGAATCCTGCGAATCATTTCCATTAAAATTATTTTTTCCTGAGGGTTCATCCCCGCAGCAGGCTCATCTAAAAGTAGTAACTTTGGCTTGGATACTAAAGCTCTTGCTATTTCTAAACGTCTCTGTTCCCCATACGAGAGATTTTTTGCCATTTCATCGCATTTTGCGGCCAAATCAAGAAATTCCAGCGCTTTAATTGCTTTCTCTTCTAGTTCTGCCTCTTCTCGTTTCATGCCTGGCAACCGTGTAAAGGCTTGAAACAAGCCTGCTTTTCCTCGACAGTGAGCACCAATCTTTACATTATCTAACACCGAAAGTTCACTAAACAGACGGATAGTCTGAAAGGTTCTAGTAATACCCATTTCCGCAATCTTGTGAGTAGGGATCCCAACCAAAGGTTTGCCCGCTAATGAAATTGTGCCCTCTGTAGGTTGATAGATACTTGTGATCAAGTTAAATACCGTACTTTTACCCGCTCCATTAGGCCCAATCAAGGCTAGGATTTCACCCTGCTTTATTTCTAGGTTTACAGTATCGACCGCAGTCAGACCGCCAAAGCGGATGGTTACGTTGTCTAAAGTTAATAAACTCATCCTTATTCCTCCCGTCCGGCCTGTTTTTTCTTAGGAAACATAATTGCACGGCGAACGGCCTGCCTTAGGTTTACTCCGCCCATTAAACCATAAGGACGAAAGATCATGATCACGACCAGCAGTAATCCGTAAACGATCATTCTATAGTTAGAGAGTGGTCTCAAGATTTCCGGAGCGGCGGTAAGAACTATCGCACCAATTATCGTTCCGGGAATACTCCCTAAACCACCTAAAACAACTATACTCAAAATATCGACGGACTTTTGAAAACCAAAATCGGTGGGTTGAATAAACGTTGTCGTATGAGCAAACAAAGCTCCCCCCACCCCTGCACAGAACGCGCCAATGGCGAAAGCCTGAATCTTATATAGCGTAGTGTTAATCCCAACTGCTGAGGAGGCGACCTCATCTTCCCGAATAGCAAGCATAGCCCTGCCATTTCGAGAATTTTCCAACCAAACCATGAGGCATATTGTCAGAACCGCAATGGTCATAACGATAGGGAAGGTGGTCGATCCCTCAATCCCTAGGAAACCAATGGCACCGTTGGTAATTTTCATATTCGTGAATTGGACTCGTACGATTTCCGCAAAACCCAGCGTGGCAATAGCTAGATAATCTCCAGTTAGACGCAATGTCGGAAAGCCAATAATAATTCCAAAAATACTTGCTATGAGACCACCAATTAGTACTCCAAGGAGAAAAGGCAGGTCATAATTCACGGTAGCAATTGCCGAAGCATAAGCCCCAATACTCATGAAAGCCGCATGCCCTAGGGAAAGCTGACCCGTTACCCCCGTAATCAGATTTAAGCCCAGAGCCATAATTAGATTTATGCCAATAAAAAAACCTATCATGAGAATATAGGGCGGAATAATATCGTTAATGATTTGTGAGCCGAACGCAGTTAAACCAAGTAAACTGAGGAACAGCAGAACTTGTACAATCCAATTGTTGAGTAATTTCTTCATTGCCATCCCCTCCTTACACCTTCTTATTGGCTTTTCGCCCCATGATTCCCGATGGTTTAAACAGGAGCACCAATATAAGGATGGCAAAGGCAAAGGCATCCTTGTACTCAGATAAATTCACAGTAACGCCCAATATTTCGGTTAGGCCAATCACTAGTCCACCGATCATAGCCCCAGGAATGCTACCAATCCCTCCAAGGACAGCCGCAGCGAAAGCTTTAAGACCCGCCAAAAGCCCCATATAAGGCTGAACTGCGTTAAAATAAATACCAGCCAATACTCCAGCGGCTCCTGCTAAGCCAGATCCTATGGCAAAGGTTACAGATATAACTCGATCAATGTTAACCCCCATAAGGCTGGCTGCATCTTGGTCCTGAGCACAAGCACGCATAGCCCTCCCCATTTTAGTGTACGTTACGAAAAGATGTAAGCTTAACATCAAGAGACCGGCTACTCCGATAATTACAATCTGGTAAATGGTAATCTGGAAATTACCGATTTCAAAAATTCGATTCTCAAAAAGTGTAGGGAAACCCCTTGTATTGGGTCCCTTAACCCGAACCATTAAGGACGACAGAAAGAATGATACCCCAATAGCACTAATCAGCGCAGAAAGTCTTGATGAACGACGAAGCGGCCGATAAGCGATCCGCTCAATAACAACCCCAAGCACCATAGTTATAAAAGTAGCACCTAATAAAGCTACATAAACATTAACATAATTTGTAAGGGCCAAAACTAGTCCGGCGTATGCGCCAAACATAAATATTTCGCCATAAGCGAAATTGATCATACCGATGATTCCGTACACCATAGTGTATCCCAAGGCAATAAGGGCATATATGCTACCTAGGGCGAGCCCGTTGACAAGTTGCTGCATCAAATTGTTGAAAATCGGCAAATTTACGCCCTCCTTAATAAACATAATAATTTGTTAATTAAAAGTATTCTGAATTTCTTTTAATGTTTAGTAGCAGCACTGGTCCTAGGACCTAGTGCTGCTACAGCTATTAGTTAAGTAAAGAACCACATCATTGGTTATTTAACTTCTACAGGAACCTTCTTAAGGAGGGCGAACTTACCATCTTTAACTTCTAATAAATATACTGGACTCTTAATTGGCTCACGGTTTTCTTGGAACGTAATAGATCCGGAGACACCATCATATTTTGTGGTTTTAGCAAGGGTGTCTTTAAATTTCTCAGGATCAGCACTGTTGGCATCCTTGATCGCCTTAGCGATAAGCATTAAGGCATCATACCCTTGCGCTGCAAATAGATCCGGTAATTCGTTGCTATATTTAGCTTTATAAGCGTTAATAAACTTTTCTGTATTAGGTGTTGGTTGCTCAGGGGAGAAGCCCGCATAGGAGATAGAGCCTTCGACAGCAGCTCCACCAATTTTCATGAGATCGTCTCCTTGGAGACCATCTCCGCCAACCATAATTGCCTTAATCCCTACTTCACGTGCTTTCTTCATGATTAGAGCACCTTCAGTATAGTAACCGGAAAACACGATGACATCTGGGTTAGCAGACTTTATTTTAGTGATCTGTCCACTAAAATCGGTATCCTTGTCTTGGATAAATTCTTCAATTACTACTGAACCACCATTTGCAGTAATTGCGTCGCTAAAGATTTTAGATAAAGATACACTATAATCATTGTTCTTCGAAGTAATTAAGGCCACGTTTTTCCAGCCTTTTTCTTGAATAACATACTTCATAGTTGCAGGAGCTGCAATTGTATCAAGCAACGTATCCCGGAAAACGTAGGGTCCAATTTCTACAACGTTCGTACCAGTTGAACCTGCAGACAAGATAACTGTTTTTTTGCTATTGGCAATCTGACCAGCCACTCGAGTGATACCCGTTGTTGGATCTCCGACAATAGCCACAACCTTGTCTTGACTGATCAACTTATTGGTGATGTTAATTGCCTGATCCTTTTGTCCCGCATTATCCTCTTCCACCAGTTGGACCTGACGTCCGAGAACACCCTCTTTATTAAGTTCTTCAACAGCCATGTTAAGACCCTTCAACGTATTTAAACCATACATTGCTACATCACCAGTCTTAGCACCCAGGAAACCGATCTTAATAGGTTCTTTGCTTTCTGTAGTCGGTGTGTTTGCTGCCGGCTTACTCGCCCCACAACCACTCACCATGATCAAAGCGGACATGATTAAACTCATAACAACTAGGGCTTTACTCTTTCTGTGGAACATTTTTTTCCTCCTTCTATTTCTAAGATATACTGATATGTATTATTAGACAGAATTACAAAAATCCCTGCAGTACTATAAAAAAAATATTGTATTTTTCATCAAAATTCCCCTTAAACATCTACCAATGAGGATGGGTGTTTAAACAATTTGAACACTTTTGTTCAAAAATGTTTAAACACCCTCTAGGCAATTATCACTTCATAGGGTACATTTAACATACGAGGAGTGGTAATTATGAAATCTCTATCCCTATCATTACTAATGGATCAAAACGTAGTGGTTATTCCGGCCAATCTAAGTCTTCATAACGCTTTAATACAAGCGCTTACCCATCATTTAGTCATTGTAGCTGAAGATGAGCTAATTGGAGTCCTTACCATAGAACAAGCCACTTTACTCACTCCAACGGACCAGTTGTTAAACCAACTTCACTGGTTACCTCCATTACTGATTGAACCAGAAATGGATACCATTACTTTTTGCCAAGAACACTTTCTTGAATTACGTCCCGTAGTCGTAAAAAGTTTGACAGGAGAGGTATTAGGAATAGTTACTCCCTCTCTTTTAGTAAAAAGTTTGTTCGGCTCATGGAATATCTTACATACTTTTTTCAATACCCTGCTTGATACTGTTAACGAAGCAGTCGCCGTGGTTACCCAGGAAGGGATTGTTAGCCATTGGAACTCAAACGCCCAAAATATGTATTCCATATCCGAACATTCTATTATTGGGAAACCTATTTCTGATTTCTTCGAAAAAACAGCCTTAGCTACACTAGCAATTCTCGACGAGGGACGACCTATTCGCCAAGCTTACCACAGACCTCGTCCAGAAACACACGTTCAAATTAACGCCTCCCCTGTAATCTTAGAGGGTAAAATTATTGGTGCTATATCAACAGAACAAGACATAACACAAGTGGTTCGCCTCAACGAGGAATTATCTTATGCAAGTTCTCAATTGTTAGACCTAAAACAAAAAACAGCTCCTTCCAATGATCCCTTCGGCAGAATTATTGGAAAAGGCCCTTCAATCCAACATACAATATCTATCGCACGTAAAGTTGCCAGCAGCGAAGCTACCATCCTTATCACAGGAGAAAGTGGAGTAGGAAAGGAGCTCTTTGCTCAAGCAATTCATAAGGATAGCTTTCGGGCTTCTAAGCCTTTTATCGCTGTCAATTGCGGGGCTATTCCAATGGCCCTCTTCGAAAGCGAATTATTCGGATATATAGGGGGTGCCTTCACAGGAGCTGAACGCAAAGGTAAACCGGGTAAATTGGAATTAGCCAACGGTGGCACTCTTTTCTTAGATGAGATCGGAGAGTTGCCACCTCAGCTTCAGGTAAAATTACTGCGGGTTTTGCAAGATAAGTGCTTCTACCGTGTAGGAGGTACAGAGCCACTGACAGTAGATACTCGAATTGTTGCAGCAACCAACCGCGAGTTAGAAAAAATGATTAAAAGCGGCGAGTTTCGCGAAGATCTTTACTACCGTTTAAATGTAATCGCCCTCGAAATACCACCCCTGCGCAATCGAACAGAAGATATTCCGGATTTAGTACAAACCTTTCTGCAAGAATTTACGATCAAATACAACAAACCCATACCCACCCTTGACCCCGAGATAATGCTTAATTTCTTAAAGTATGGTTGGCCTGGTAACATCCGTGAATTACGTAATGTAATTGAACGACTGGCTATTCTCGCCGAGGGCAAGACATTGAATGCCCAGTACCTCCCTCCTAATCTATCGTCCTTTAACACTGGCATATCCTCTCCAGCCTCTCCCTTAATCTCCCAAGTCCTGCGACGCAATCTCCATATAGATGAAAATTCTGGAGAAATGAAACACATTGCTGTTACTTTAGAAAAAACAAACGGTAACAAAACAGCCGCTGCGAAACTACTTGGGATCTCGCGCGGAACCCTTTATTACAAACTTAAACACTATGGCTTGGCCTGATGGGATTAATTTAGTTTACATAAATAACAGAGCCGATAATTCACTCAATATGAGAATTACCGGCTTTAACCACTATTTCTTTAACTTAGCTAATGCATCTGCCAAGGCTGTGTTCATCAACCCACTATCCTGTTGGTTTTGTAAGTATTTATTGACATCTCGTTTATTCAAATTCCCCTTCTCAGCTTCTTTTCGTTTTGAAAAGGCTGAAAGTTTTTCGCGATACCCACAGACACAGGAGAACAGTTTGTTTTCCCCATCCCCTTTAATCTCCATCTTTTTATGGCATTCCGGACACCTTGCATTTGAAATTTGCGAAAGTCCTTTCCGGTAGCCACATTCCCGATCTTGACAGACAAGCATCTCACCCTTTTTACCTTTCACTTGCAAAAGGTACTTTCCGCACTCAGGGCACTTGTTTCTCGTCATGTTATCATGCTTAAAGGTTTGGGCACTGCCTGTCACAGTAGATACGAGTTGGGTTGCATACCCCCTAATTCCCGTCAGAAAGGACTCTCTTTTGGCTCGCCCTTTGCTTATTTCTGTCAATTGTTGTTCCCACTTAGCGGTCAGTACCGGTGACTTTAGTTCAGAAGGAACTAAACTTATTAGCTGAATTCCTTTAGATGTAGGAATGATCTCTTTGCCCTGACGACTCATATAGAAGGAGTTGAAGAGTTTTTCTATGATCTCTGCACGTGTAGCTGGAGTTCCAAGTCCATGACTTTGATCCATCGCTTCCCGCAATTTCAGATCTCCAATTAATTTCCCTGGGTGTTCCATGGCCGAAAGCAATGTGGCCTCTGTATGTCTGGCTGGGGGTTTTGTTTTTCCATATATTAACTTAATTGATAGGTTTCTGAGCGTATCCCCTTTTCGAACTTCTGGGAGAGTTTGCTCATCCTCGTCATTTCCATTCGCTAGCTCATCATCAAAGTGAGCCTGTCCTTCGTAAACCTTCCTCCAGCCTTTAAGCTTCACTATTTTGCCTTTTGCAGTAAAGAGCTCACCATTAATGGCTACCTTAACTAGCGTTTGTTCATATTCAAACGCAGGAGAAAGAACCGCAAGAAACCGTTTAACAATTAAATCGTAAATTTTAAGTTCCTCTGAGCTCAGCCTAGACAAAGTTGGGGGCTGTTCAGTCGGGATAATTGCGTGGTGATCCGAAACTTTTGAGCCATCTACAAACCGTTTTGTGATAATTAGTTTGTTTCGAAGAATGCTACGAGCCAAATCTACATAAGGCCCTAATGCAATGCTTTTTAGGCGTTCCGGCAAAGTGGATACGATATCTTCACTGATATGACGAGAATCTGTACGTGGATAGGTCACTAACTTATGATTTTCGTATAACTGCTGCATCACTGAGGACGTTGTTTTGGCTGAAAACCCATATTTGCGATTGGCATCCCGTTGAAGTTCCGTTAGATCATAGGCCAGGGGAGGGAATTCTTTTTTCGCTTCTTTTTTAACCTCAACCACTTCTCCAGTTTTTCCAGTTACTTTAGCTAGCAGCGCCTCTGCTCTACTCTTCTCAAAGATTCGAGTTTGACTGCTTTTATCTTGCCAGCGAAGTGCAAAGCCATTTGCTAAGACATTAATCGACCAATAGTCTTTAGGAACAAACTGCTTGATTTCATTTTCTCGTTCTACTACCATTGCCAAGGTAGGAGTTTGCACTCTCCCCGCGGAAAGTTGGGCATTATATTTACAGGTCAAAGCTCTAGTAACATTTAAACCGACTAACCAATCAGCTTCGGCACGGCATTCTGCGGCGGCATATAAAGACTCATACTCTTTTCCTGGTTTTAAATTGTTAAACCCTTCTTTGATGGCCCGCTCAGTTAGGGAGGAAATCCACAGACGCTTAATTGGTTTTCTCCATCCTGCTTTTTTTATAATCCAACGTGCCACTAATTCCCCTTCCCGTCCAGCATCTGTCGCAATGATCAGGTCCAAAAATTCCGGACTCTTCATCAGGTTTTTGACCACGCCAAATTGCTTAGAGGTTTCTTTCATAACTACTAATTCCATCTTAGCAGGCAGCATCGGCAAATCCTCTATCTTCCAGGATTTATATTTTTCGTCATATATTTCTGGGTCAGCCAAGGTCACTAAATGCCCTAGTGCCCAAACTACCACATATTTTGAGCCGCTGAAGCATCCGTTACCCTTTTGATTGCAATTGAGGATTCTAGCGATCTCACGACCAACTGACGGTTTCTCTGTTAATATTAGTGTCTTTCCCATGTCATTACTCCCCATCTTTTTTCCTATAACATATTCTTAGATTTTTTTCTTAACCATAATCCACAAAATCCTAGTATAGTATTATATTGACTGGCGGACATCACTTTGTTCTTATTTTACATAGTTAACATCAACACTGCTTACTACTCCATCAACTAAAGAACTCTTTGTTATTTGTACTATAATCGATATTCGAATCTCTACACACGAACATCGAACCTCGATTAGTAGGGCCCTTGACGCAGAAGTGTCTCTTTAGGGAGCCTTCTCTGATGGTTGACAATGATAAGCCCTAGTGCAACAAGAGCTAAAGCCATGAACATATTTACTGTCAAACGTTCCCCCGGAATCAATAATGCAGACAAAATGGCTCCCGAAACAGGTGTCATAAACTTATAGACACTAATTTCTCCAGCCTTATTATATTTTAAAATTGCATACCATAAAGAAAAGGCAGCGGCAGAAAGAAAAGCCGAATAAACTAAGAGAAGAACAGCTTTATGCGAAAAAACCAAAGTATGAGGTTTTAACCCTGGCAGTCCTGCCGCAATAAGGAGTAGTGATCCCAGCAACATTTGCCATGCCGTTAGAACAAAGGGATGAACATCTTTAGAAATCCGTTTTGCTAAAATCGTGCCTAACGCACTTACCAGCCCGGATAAAATCATAAACCCTTCGCCCTGCCATGAGAAATCCAAGTTAAAGTCTTTACCTGAATTAATTAAAATAATCCCTACCAAACCCGCGATTAAACCCAAAACTTTACGCATCTCTAATCGGTCATCTCTATAAACGAAGTGGGCTAAAACTACCACAAAAAAAGTGCTCGCTGAAGATAAAATTGCGGCCTTCATCCCGGACGTATGAGCCAATCCATTATAGAAAAAGAAATACTGTAAACTGATTTGCAATAAACCCAGCAAAAAAAGCTGAGGCAGAATTGTTCCCTTTACCTTTGGAGATTGTCGAAATCCCACTACCGTTAAAAGGAAAATAAGAATACCAGCCAAGAAGAATCGTATTCCAGCGAATACTATAATTGCTGAGCGATTATCCGGTTCAATCCCAAGTTCTAAATAGCTTACTTTCAATACTGGAAAGGCGCTCCCCCAAAGAACAGCGCAAAACAGGGCAATAACAATGACCCAATATTTATTGGTTAAGTAGTATCTTAGTCCACGTTCTTTTCTTGGTGAAATCGAGTTCATTTTGTGTTCCTTCCAAATTATCAATTCTACTTTTCTATCCTTAAATAATAGTCCTTATAGTACAATTGGTCAAATAACATTGCTTGACCATTCATGTGAACCATACAGCAGTCTTCTCATAAAACGCAAAAAGAACCTAACGTTAGGTTCTCTGCTGAGTGAACTCGTTCAGCTAAAGCTGAACATCGAGGCTTCAGATACGATAGTCTCCAATTTCACAAATAATTGAGATTGGTTCCCAATAACACATTAAACACAACCCAGACTCTTAGGATTGAATTACATCCACCCACTGAGCCTTTGTCAATTCTTGCAATTCGTCCACTGTTAACTTTATGGCAGTATTTGAAGCACCAGCGGCAGGGAAAACTTGGGTATAAGATTGCAGTGAATTATCAAGATAAATACGTATCGGATTTTTCAAGCCAAACGGACAAACTCCTCCAACTGGATGTCCAGTTGCTTCAGATACTTCCTCAGCTTCAGGCATCTTTGCCTTGGTATGGAAGATTTCTTTGAACTTTCTATTATCTAATCGTTTATCCCCAGCCATTAAAATCATAATAAAATCGTCTTTTACTTTAAATAACAATGACTTGGCAATTTCCCCTGGAGTTACTCCTAGCGCATCCGCTGCTTTTGCTACTGTACTTGTATCATCAAACCTTAATATCCTAATGTCTTTTTTGTTCTGCTCTAAAAAAGCAGCTACTGATTCTACTGACATAACTTAAAATCCTCCAATTATATATGGTTCCCCCAACATAAATCTTCATTTAAACAGATAATCGCTCTTGAATACATTGCCCGATCAATTACAAATTGCATGTTAACCTGTCTAAGAGATTGGGACACGCATTTAATGTTAATATTATTTTTAGCCAAGGCATTAGCTGCTCTGGCTAGAATCCGAGGCATAGCAATATTCGAGCCGATACAACAAACAATCGCAGCTTCCTGGACTGTTACTGTTCGATATTCAGTTTCTAACTCGGATACCAATGCTTCGGCAAGATCTGCCTGCCATATTACGAGAGAAATACTATTAGCATTTGTGGTTTTCATGATATAGCTAATATTATACTTTTTAAACTTCTTCATAATTTCTAAATCAAATCCAGTTTCGCCTACCATAGATGTATCGTGAATTTCTAAGATCACAACTTTATCAGATCCTGCGATAATTTCGATCTTCGCCTGGGGACCAATATAATCATTGGAGATAACTGTTCCAGGGTGGTTGGGTTCAAAGGTGTTCTTAATGCGAAGGTTTATTTCAGCTATTTCTAAGGGTTTGGACGCGTTTGGATGAATTGCTTCCATTCCTATATCAGCAAGTTGGTCAGCAACATCATAGTTTGTTCTCCCTACCGGAATTGCCTTATCTACACCCACGATTTTTGGATCAGCCGATGACAGATGATATTCTTTATGGATAATTGCTTCATCCGCATGAAGATGAGTTGCAATTTTTGAAAAGGTTATTTCTGAGTACCCCCTTTCATATTCCCGCATAATTCCCTCAATCCCTTTTGTATAACCTGTTGCCACAATGATCGCTTCATGAGGGTTCACGTTCTTGAAAGACTTTTCAATACGATCACTAATTGAGAGTTGTTTCGAATCGCGGAAGCCCGTTAGATCAACCAACTCAGCGAGTATTGCATTATTACGAAGAATATTCACCGTATTAAAAGCGGAATGCGCCTCTCCTATAGATGCCAGTAATTCTCTCGCGGCGGAATAGATACTGTCTCGTCCCACATACCCAGAAGCAATAATATCTTCCATACTGTTAAGATAAGCTTTTGTTTGGATAACTCGTTCTACCAAAAAATCTCGACATACTTTCGAGTCTAGGCCAAGTTCGGTGAAAGTCTCATTGATATCTAAGGCCTTACTTAACAAGTCATCCATAGCTGCTTCGTAATCTTCACCTTTGATAAAACGTTGATAAATACCCGGAGCTTTGGTCTTTTTATCTTCGAGAAGCATATTGGTTACCCCAGCATAAGCGGAGACAACATATACTCTTCCATAACGAAAACCCTCTGAACTTGGGAAGCCAATAATATCCTTTAGTACGTTTTGAAATTGTAGCATAGATGTTCCACCGATTTTTTCTACAGTTAACATAATATTATTCGAACCCCTCTTCTGTATTTCTTATATCTGCACTATCATAATTCGTCGAAACTTAGTACATTCCTTCAAACCCTAAGAATTTAATGCACTTCCCATCAAATTTCCTTCAAGACTGTGCCAATTATACGCTAAAACTTCCCAATAATCCACTTTTAAGGATTTCAAAACAGATTTGCAATATATCTAAGGCTTAATATCTTCCTACAAATATCTAGATGGTAACCGAGAAGCGTATGTTTGTAGTAGGTAAAGCTTAGGTTACAAACTCCAGACTAGACACATATCTTTTAGGAACAAAACAGAACGATATAATTATGGAATTATTATTTAAAATTAGCACATAACTATTATGTTAGCGTTTAAGTACGTGGACAATTATGTTCTATTTATAGCCACTTGAACAGTGAGGTGTCAAATGAGTACCCTACTACTAAGAAATTGTCTAACCATTGACCTAAAAAACGGTCAAAAAATACTGCGAGATATTCTAATTGAGAACGGAATCATCCGCCAGATCTCTCAAACTATTAAGCATACACCTTCAACATGTGAAATATATGAGATTGGGGAACGTTATGTACTACCAGGATTAATTGATTGCCATACCCATTTAGGCATTATAGAGGAAGCTACTGGAAAGATAGGAGTTGATAACAATGAGACATCTGACTCCGTAACTCCACATTTACGAGGTATAGATGCTATTAACCCACAGGACATAGCTTTCATTGATGCTATTCGAGCAGGAGTTACAACGGTGATGACAGGTCCAGGCAGTAATAATGCCGTAGGTGGATTAAACTTAGTTATTAAAACCCATGGTAGAGTTATTGATCAGATGGTTGTTAAAAGTCCGGCTGGTCTTAAAATCTCGCTCGGTGAAAACCCTATGTCCACTTATGGGGCCCATGGTAAGTGCCCTGTCACGAGAATGGGTATAACTGGACTTATAAGAGATTTATTTATGAGAGCTCAGGATTATCTAGATTTAAAGAGATCGGGCAAGATAGATTACAGGGATATCCGCTTAGAAGCAGTAATTTCTGTATTAAATGGCGATATTCCATTGCGTGCTCACGCTCACAGAGCAGACGACATTATAACTGCCGTAAGAATTGCAGAAGAGTTTAAGATTAAAAAGCTTGTTATTGAGCATGGCACAGAGGCCCACTTAGTTGCCGATTATTTAGTTGAGAGAAACATCCCAGTCGCCTTCGGCCCAATGCTTACCCCACGGATCAAGATGGAGCTAAAGAGTAGAAATTATAATTCAGTCTTAAAACTAACTGAAGCAGGTATAAAAGTTTCTTTAATCTCTGATCATCCGTACAATTCCATCGATCAACTAAGGACTGTGGCTGGACTTGCTATCTCAGAAGGTCTTTCACAACAAGACGCTTTAAAATGCCTGACAGTCCATCCAGCTGAAGTGCTCGATTGTAACAATCGACTAGGGAAGCTTAAAGAAGGGTTTGATGCCGATATAGTCATCTTTACAGGTGACCCCTTCAACAACATGTCCAAAGTAATGATGACCATAATCAATGGGAAAGTTGTCTATCATAAGAACTAAGTAAGAAATTATAATTAAATTAAGGGCTGAAACAAACTTCCCTCCAGTTCATTTCAGCCCCATTTTATTTGAGTTGTAGACAAGAAGACAGTTAACAACCTTAAGTGGAATCTCTTAGATCACGTCATGCTAATCTCATTAAAATAGCGACTTGAATTTGCTAGAATAAAAAGTGGATTCCTCAAGTAATCAATTGGATATAAATCATCTCTTGCAGAAATGAGTGCCATGATCTTAGCAATCTTTGTCGAGGGATCAATTGCTACAATGACAAAAGCATCTTTGTTCACAGATAATGGATAAATAACATTGTTTTTATTAAATACATCATGATAAGCATCCAAGGTAAGAACTCTAAAATCACAATTACGCCAACGAGTATCATAAAGTTTAAAAGCTTGATGTGCAACTAGGGTCAAAAAGATATCCTCGCTCAAAGATAGTTCGATTCCCATCATATAACCTTCACCATTTAGATCATTCCAATATTCACAATGAAATGCCTTATCAACAGCCTCTCTATATGTCTTCGTTGCCAAACGCATTTGACTCAAACTTTGACCCATGCTGAGCCATTTAATTCTTGGAATGTTAAGACTGTTTATATCATAGTAAAGACCAATATCACTTTTCTCGAGGGTATAATCGTCAACAGTTTCATTAGGCATTAGGTAGATATAGCCCATTTGCATGTTATTATCGCAGGTAATAAGCAAGGAAACATCCCCCCCTAAGCTTCGTATTCCAGTCTCATCATTCAATCATATTGTTCTGCGTAGTTGTACCTTTTTCCTCTATCTTCAATAATACAATATTCGACATTCCTTTACAACATAGACAGTTACAGTAACAGGTCACAACATAAGTAACCTTACCCACTCTATGAAAAAATCCAAATCCCTTCTGCAAAGGATTTGGATTTTTCATATCACTCAAGGCCTACAAAGAAATTGAGAAAAGAACTATACTCGTTTAAAGTTCGAATTAACAGCTGAGTCAAAAAAGCTCTCGATTCCCTTATTAGACGAGTGGGCATCAACTATGATATTCTTAAGTGATCTCCACAAGCGGAAGAATACTGTCAAAGGAGTATTTTATGTCTCGTTTTAATCTGACAGAACAAATAATTCTGGATCTTACGGATAATGATCGTGTATATAAAATGGGCCTATCTTACTACCTAGCAGGTAGAGTCATAAATTTTATCTTTTTACCCGATAAAGGAATTGTTAATGCTTCCGTCGTAGGTGGCTTACGTTACATCGTACAGGTTGCCTTTGAACGTGAGGGCTCCATTCGCTCATACCGTTGTACCTGCCCCGCCTTTACCGACTATCCAGGAGCGTGCAAACATGTCATCGCTGTTCTGAAAGCTGCCCAACAGAAATTACCCGTCGCTTGGCCGGCTGCTCCCATAGCTACGAGCCACGTTGTTGATGAACTTCTTGCTGTGTTTGCCAATCATCCCGAGGAGACCCTCTTAGATAAGCTAACCTTGAACGTCGAACTCCAAACTATGCCTTCTCACCGGCTTTCTACTCATCTACAACTAAAATTAGGTCTTCAGCGTCTCTATGTTGTTAAGGACATTGGGCAATTACTTAAAGCTATTAAAACAGGACGATCACTAGAATTTGGTAAGCAATTTACTTTTGAACCTACGAGGCAGACCTTCAAAGATGAAGACCGGGCTGTGATCACTATGTTACTGGAAATGTTTGACCAGCATACAGCCTTAATTGAAATGCAGGGTCCGTATTATTCCACAGCGGTGCTAAACCAAAAAACATTGCCTCTGACTGGCTATTACCTAACGAAATTTTTCGACGCCTTAGGGGATAAAGAGTTTCTTTGGGGGGTTGGATCCAATCCTCTAGAGCCTACCAAAATTATTCGGGATGGGATACCCATGGAATTCTCTTTAAAATCACAAGGCCAAGATCTGGCTTTAGCCTTAGAAAAGGACGAAGTGCCCCTTGTACTTACGCAGGATAGCAGTTATTACATCTACAGACATAAAATTCATCAGGCCTCTGTCACTCAAAAAGATTTACTCCCATCAATTATTACAGCACTTCGCGAAGGAACTAAAACCAATATTGTTATTCCCTCGGCGCAGAAGGAGTTTTTTGCCTCAGAAGCATTACCCTTGATCGGAAAACTGGGTCAAGTTTCAATCGACCCCCTCCTTGAAGACAAATTCTCTCATGAAAGTTTACGTGCCAAGATCTTCTTTGATCGCTCATCCAATATGGGTATCACAGCGCGCTTAGAATTTCACTATGGGAATACCATCATAAACCCATTTACTTCAACTCGAGAAACTAGCAGTAATTCCGATACTAGTGATGTAATCCTTATTCGCTCTGCCGAAAAAGAACGAAGAATTATAAGCATTCTTGAATATGCCGATTTTATTGTGTCTAAAGGGAAAATTCACCTTGAGGATGATGAAAAGGTTTTTGAATTTACCGTTAATTGGCTTCCTCAACTCAGAGACCTGGCAGAACTATTCTATTCCGATCAATTTAAGCTCAAAATACGAACAACGACTACCTTTTCTGGACATGTTCGGCTAGATGAAACTTTAGACATCTTAGAAATATCCTTTCAATATAATGATATTCCACAAGATGAATTAGCCAACATTTTCGATTCCCTTCATTTAAAGAAAAAATACCATCGCCTTCGAGACGGTTCATTTCTTGATCTGAACCAGCCTGAATTGACAACGGTTGCTGATCTTTTAGATAACTTAGACCTTAGTGCGGATGATCTGAACAAGAAACTGCTTAATTTACCCAAATACAGAGCGATGTATATTGACAGTTTTTTGCGTCAGGCTAACTTGGCGGGAGTACAACGCAATAAAGCCTTTAAGCAATTAGTTCAAAGCATTCTTGAACCCCAAGACGGAGAGTACGAAATCCCCGAAGAGCTTCAGACTATTCTAAGGGATTACCAGAAGACCGGCTTTAAATGGCTCAAAACTTTAGCATCATTTGGGCTGGGCGGTATTTTGGCTGATGATATGGGGTTGGGAAAGACCCTCCAAGTGCTCTCCTTCATTTTGTCGGAAAAGCCAACCGCCAAAGGCCCAGCGATCGTTATCGCCCCTACCTCTTTGATTTATAATTGGCAAGAAGAAGCAAAGAAGTTTACCCCAAACCTGCGAGTTCTAGTCGTGGAAGGAACTCCCCAGGAAAGGCAAGCGCTCCTAAAAGATCTGGAAACGCAATGGGATCTAGTGGTTACGTCTTACCCCATATTACGACGAGATATTGAAAATTTTACTAAGGTTGAGTTTTCATACTGTTTCTTGGATGAGGCACAACATACTAAAAATCCGCAAACACTTAATGCTAAATCAGCTCAACAAATTCAGGCTAAAGGATATTTCGCTTTAACAGGAACACCCATTGAAAACTCGCTTTCCGAACTATGGTCCCTCTTCAACTTCGTTATGCCGGGTTATCTCCTCTCTCACCAAGAGTTTCGAAAGAAATATGAAGTTCCCATTATCAAAGGAGAAGACTCTGCCATTATTACAGAATTAAGCCGACATGCTAACCCCTTTATTTTACGGCGTCTAAAAAAAGACGTATTAAAAGAGCTTCCAGACAAGATAGAAACCCAACTTAGTGCGCCCTTGACAGAAGAACAAAAAAAATTATATGTAGCTTATTTACAAGAAGCGAAAGGGAAAATTGCCCAAGAAATAGCCACCGTAGGTTTTAACAAAAGCCACATGAAAATTCTAGCAGCCCTAACTAGGCTCAGACAAATATGCTGTCATCCTTCCATGTTTATAGATAACTTCACAGGAGAGAGCGGTAAAATGCTGCTCTTACAGGAAATCCTAACAGATGCCTTGGACAGCGGCCACCGCATCCTAATTTTCTCTCAATTCACAACCATGCTGGATATCATTCAGAGCCATTTAATCTCCGAGAATATCGAGCATTTCTATCTTTCAGGTTCAATCAAAGCAGTTGAACGTTTGAACATGTCCAATTCTTTTAATTCCCAACAAGGTAAAGTCTTCCTGATTTCCTTAAAAGCCGGTGGCACAGGGTTAAATCTAACTGGTGCGGACATGGTTATTCACTATGACCCTTGGTGGAACCCCGCTGTTGAAGACCAAGCTACAGATCGAGCCCACCGCATTGGACAAAATAAAGCTGTTCAAGTGATAAAGCTTATTACCCAAGGAACCATCGAAGAAAAAATTAATGCCTTACAAGCTAGGAAAAAGATGCTAGTTGATTCGGTAATTCAGCCTGGAGAAACCATCCTCTCCAAACTAACTGAAAAAGAGCTAAGAGAGCTTTTTGATATATGACCTGATGGGTACATCATAATATTAACATGACTATTGAATATAACTAACAATTCCTAAGAAGCAAAAGTTGTATAAAAAATTGTTCCACTAGTCCCTGTTTTAAACTCGAATCCTGCTCCATGTCTTTGAGCAATACCAATAGATATTGCTAGTCCGAGACCTGTTCCACTGTCTTTCGTTGTAAAAAATGGGGTGCCCATCTTCCCTTGTATTTCTTCAGGAATACCATTTCCTTGATCCTTAATTTCTAACACGACTTTATCCTCTTTTAGATAGGTACTAATTTTAACGCAACCATGTTCCGCAGTAGCCTCTAATCCGTTACGCACTAGGTTCAAAACAAGTTGTTTTATCTCATTTTCATTGATCATAATTTTCGGCAGGATATTTAATTCTACAATTACTTGTTTATTATTGTTAAAGGCATCGGCCTGGATCATAGGTAAGACTTTATTAATAACTTCATTAATATTTTGAAGCATAATATTATCAGAATTTGATTTGGCTAAGGATAAAAAGTCAGTTATTATTATATTGGCACGATCAATCTCGGCGATCATCAAATCCATATATTCCTTATCATTTGTGTATTGAGGTTTTGAACAAAAAAACTGTAAGAAACCTTTAACAGTAGTCAAGGGATTTCTTATCTCATGACTAATTCCCGCTGCTAATTGGCCGATCAGATTAAGTCTTTCTAACCGATCAAGCTCTTCATGCTGACGTTTCGACTCTGTTATATCTCTAAAGAATACTGTCAAACCTTCATTATAGGGATAGGCATGGAATTCATGGTTTTGATCTGGATTTGAGAAACCTTCAGCTTCCCAATGAACAGATTCTTCTTGAGACATTGCTTCCTGCATCTTTTCGTAGGTTAAGGAATTAACTATCTGAGGAAATACCTTCCAAATGCTTTTTCCTACTAATTCTCCGGTATTAGAAACAAGTTTTATTTTATGGTTAACAAAGACAAATTGCCAATTGCGATCTAGTGCATAAAAGCCATCTGAGATTCCTTCCATAATTTTGATTACATTTTGTTTTGATGATTCCAAAGCAGTATTCATCTCTTTCAAATCATCTGTAAAGCAAGTAATTTTATTTAAAACGGGTTTCAATTCTGGTAATTTAATTAAGATGTCTTCTATATCTTCCTTTGCGCTATTATTGTTAATTATAATAGTGCAAAATTTCCCCAAAAATAATTCAATCTGCTTCATATGTTTTCTTATTGAAATAATAATTAATGCTGATAAACTTAAAGCGAGTATCACGATTGCGCTTAATTCATTAAAAGACGTTAATACTAATGCGGTATTCTGTGCATAGGCCCAAACATATCCCACGATTATCCCCTGATCATATATTGGTAGGGTAACCCTAATTAAATTATTACTTTTTGATATATTAGTAAATTCACTCAGTGATAATATTTCGGAGCGAATTTCCTCAAATGAAAGAGTGTCACTATATTGATCTTTGAAGAGCATATCTAATTCGTTATCGTAATAACCTATGTTATAATTTTCATTATCATTAATTAAATAAATTATTTCATTGATCTTAAACCTTTTGTTCTCTATTGTTAAATTATTATTTCTTTTCAATTCTTCTATATCAAAAATTTTAGACTGAATTTTAATTTGAGCACTCAAGGCACTTAGCAATAAATCGCTATTAAACTTTAATGCTTGTTTCTCCCAAAAACTCTTACCATAAAAAAGTATAAATAAAATGAGAAAAGCAAAAATGCTAAAAATAACTTTAAATAGAGTTATTTGAATAATAGATTGTTTCTTAAAAATATCTTTGATTTTAATAACCACTAAGTTATCCTCCAGATGTCCGAATTAAAAAATAAAATGAATGCAAAATTAAAAGCTGAGATATTCACCCAGCTTTTAATTTTAGCTACTAAATATCGTGTTTTCTAGGTGCTAACTTTCTAGTTATCGTTGCAATGCTTTAGGAGTTTTAGGTTGATATGCCCACATTAAACACGCAAAAACGGAAGTTGCACTAGCCAGAAGCATTAGCAGAGCCGCAATTGTAGCAAAAAAATACCTTTTCATAGTTTACACTCACCTCCTTTTCTATTAAAAGTAGGTAGCAAGGTTAGGCTTTGGTAAACCACACCTAATACTACACCAACAGTAACTAATTTATTATTGACAAAAGAAACTAATAAGAAAGCAATAACTACGAAAACCATTGATGAAATTTTAAGTTTTAATTTAAAGCTTTTTGAATGGATTGGCTTTGATTCACTGTCTACAGGAGCTAAGGAAGCTATCAATAAAAAGGACACACACAAAGCAAAAAGTAGTACATACTGATTAGTCAAGTCATAATCTACAATATTTTTTACTAAAATTCCTATAGAAATATAAACTACAGAACCAAAGGCCAAACATTTTAGAGGGGTATCAAAATGTGCTCCACCCGATACTTTTCTTAATAAGCCTCCAGAAATAGCAGCAGTAACAGTCGGTATTAATGCATTAAAAAAATAACCTATTATAATTAAGAAAAGAAAGCCTTGAATGAATAAAAGTGTCGTTTCAATGGCATAGGCAATAATTTCTTTGTTATCTTGGTTGTAATTTAGCTCGTTTGTTATTACATCAGTAAGTTTATTGCTAATATTTTCAGAAAAATTCATACTTCTAACCTCATTCTATAAAATTTATTTAATAAAAATGCAGCAATAAATATGAGAATGACCTGCGGTTCTGTTATCATAATCCTTGTTACTAAATGAGAGAATAGAGTTTCAGGGGTCACTCCAAAAATTGGCATTAACAGCGATAAGCAAAGATATTCAACAGTTACTAACACTAAGAAACTTAACAAACTTGAAATAAGGGACAAGCTAAACTCCCCTTTAGCAAGCCAAGTTAAAGCTAAAAACAGTAAAATTATTTCAGAAATCGTGTGAATTCCAAAAGGAATGTTAAACATTCTCATTACATACGAAATAGATGCCAAAGCAATTCCAATCATTACAATTTTTGACCATTCTAGTGGTATTTTAGCAATTACAAAGGCTAGAGTAACTACCCCAATTACTTCAGGTATACCTTGTAAAAGAAAAGCAATAAATGGAATACTTATAAATCTCACACCCTCTCCAATTAAAATGCAACATAATGGCAACTATACCTATTAAAAAATGGCTCCTGTCTATTAGGTCCGAAACTCGAGTGCCACGTCCCTTCTTACTTAGCGCCTAAGTAAGATTTTCTATGTATAAACTTATTCAGTAGAAAAGCTGAGCAAAACAAGAGAAGGACATGTGTATCTCCTAATATGATCTTATAGACATAGTCAGTAGCTAAAGTATTGAACGATATACGAAAAACAGGCATCAACAATGATATACAAGCAGTCTCAAATATTACTAAAATTAAGCAGCTCAATATACTTGCCATAAAGGATATCCAAACATCCCCTTTACTTAGTAAAGTTAGAATCAAAAATAAAATAAAGATTGACATGATCGTATGAACCCCCAAAGGAATAGGGAACCGCCTAAGCACATTCGCGCAAATGGCCAAAGTAGTTCCGATCAATACAATCTTATTAAGTCTTAGAGGTATTTTAGCAATCACAAAAGCTAGTGTTGTAATTGATATTCCCTCAGGTATTCCTTGTAAGAGCAAAACAATCACTGGCACGTTCATTTAACTCTCCTGACGAGTTAATATAATCCCTCACCACTCTCGATTAATTACCATTATCTCACATTCTAAATGTCGAATTCGCGTAAATCTTGTCTTCATGTTAACTTTTAGCGTTATTGGTATTTATAGTTTTTTTGACTCAATTTTTACATTTAAAACTTTGTTACTGAATACTCGGTTTTCCAAAATGTATAATTATGTAATTTTGCAAGGAGATGATACTATAAACTAAAACTCCATTAAGTAGTAAAACAATAAAATTAAAGAATGCCCTAAGCTAAAATTTAGGGGCATTCTTTTTAATTTAACAAAAAATTTCTATACGAAAAACTTTAAGTTATTTTCTAATTTATTGATACCACCCTTGACCTTGTTGGTTTTGCAGGTTTTGTTGACCCTGTCCTTGCATATTTTGCCCCTGAGCCTGACCTTGCTGACTTAGGCCTTGACCGTACATTTGTTGACCCTGACCCTGACTTTGTCCTTGCTGATTTTGATTTTGACTCATGGTTTGAAGTTGTTGTTGAGCTTGTTCAATAAAATTGTTCATTTGAGTAAGAACTTGAGTCGATTGAATGTATTGGTTTGCTTGGTTTAACGCTTGCATACCTTGTTGGATAGTCTGCTGTAATTGACTAAAAGCTTGTTGCTGCTGTTGTTGTGATTGAGTCTTAAATTGAGTCATGTGTTGAACTAATTGATTTAATTGTTGTTGACCCTGTGCCTGAGATTGTTGGGGTTGATTTTGGGGATTTTGATTTTGATTCTTGAAGCTGGAAAAAGCTTGTTCCATCCGATAAAATTGATCTTTTAACTGTCCTAATTCATTAGCAACCTCCATATCAACTCGAACATCTTCAGCCGCCAAGGATTTTAATTCTTTAATACCTTCTTTACTCATATAAATATCTACCTCCTAAAAATTTTAACCTCAAATAGTATTACCTTAAATTCTATAAACAATGTTTGGGTATTAATGTAAAAATAAAATCCGAACCCTCATTTTATAAGGATCCGGAATTTGCCCTTGGATAAATATTAATTGATAGTAAGCATTCCACTTCTACAAGTGGGATGCTCCACTCTAGTTGAGCAAGTTCACTAAAGCTTGAATTTCACAACAGCCCTCATCAGACTATCTCCGAGCTGAGCTAAAGCTTCTGCAGATTGACTTACTGATACCATTGTGGCAGCTTGTTCCTCCGAAGCTGAGGCAACCTCTTGCGAACTGGCAGCTGCCTGCTGAGCGGTTACACCAATATTTTCGACGGACTTGACTGCTGCAGAGGTCCCGATTGCCATTTGTTGTGTAGCCTCGTTAATCTGTTCAATTTGCTCAACGACTTTATTAACTTCTTCAACAATGGTTCGAAAGGAATCTCCAGCTAAATTAACTGCTTCAACCCCTGCAGCTACTTCTACCTTTCCTTTCTCCATTACTCCAACGGCATGTTCAGCCTCTCTTTGGATGTTTTCAATTAGAGTCGCGATCTCAACTGTTGAACTAGAGGACTGTTCTGCCAACTTCCGTACCTCTTCAGCAACAACTGCAAATCCTCGTCCTTGTTCTCCCGCCCTTGCGGCCTCAATCGCTGCATTTAGAGCTAATAAATTGGTTTGATCCGCAATTCCTCGGATCACGTCGACAATTTGTCCAATTTGTTTTGATTCGTCACCTAAACGGGAAATGACTTCAGCTGACTGAGCTGAAACCTCTCGAACTGCTTGGATTTTTTGTACTGCATTTTCCGATTGGAGAGCCCCCAATTCTGCCGCCTGTGCTGTCTTTTCACTACTTTGACTTACAGTCTCAGCATTTTCTGCTACTTGTTGCGCATTCGCTGACAACTGTTCAATAACGTTTACAATATCTCCTATCGAAACCGCTGTATTCGTTGAACTAGCAGCGACTTGACCAATAGTTTCAGCAACCTGCTCACTTGATGCAGTTGCTTGCTCCGAGGCAGCCGATAATTCCTGACTAGTTGCGGCCACATTCTCAGACTGAGTTAGAACTTCACCAATAACAACTCTTAGCGAATGTACCATCTCACTGACGGCTCGGGATAATACGCCGATCTCATCTTTATTCTTAATCTTGGGCATTTCAATGTTCAAATCCCCATCGGCAACGGATTGTGCAACTTGCGTCACAGCGGCAAGAGGGCGGCTAATATGCTGTGCCAGCATGATTGCTAAGACCGCCCCAACAATCAAGGCAAGCACGACGAAAATGATCAAAAGCCTTATTACTGAGATTTTTGTAATCTGAGCATGACGAGTTGCCTCAGCTCCTCCTTCGGCCATCGAATCCATCTGTTTTTCCATTTCTAGAAACAGCTGGTCAAAACTTGCTTTACTCTTTTGAGTTAGGATGGGTCTAGCCTCAACATCCCAACCCATCTCAGTTAACATCCAAACCTGCTCGACATCGTCTATGTAACTAGTAAATGAATTTCTAATTGACTCACTTCCAGCTTTTCCTTCAGCAGTTGTTACATAGTTATTATACTCAGCAAAGTCTTCCTCCCATTTCACTTTTATTATTTCGTATTGGGTTTTATACTCTTGCAATGCCTTGGGATCTGAACGCATTAGAAAACCTCCCAAAAGGTTGCGTCGAGTGTCTTCTGTATCCTTAATCACTTCCGCCAAGGCACTAGTAGCTTTCAACCAATGCTCACCTAAATCTTCCGCTTCCAAATTGATCTTATAAACCCCATAATAACCCACGCCCCCTACAAGCAAAGTTAGGAGCAAGACTGCAAAAAAACCTGATAATAATTTAATTCGGACTCCATAGTTTATAAAAGATTTTTGTACATCAAGCTTATTATCCATATTATCCCTCATTTTCCTATTAAAATAATTATGATTTAAAATTCAACCAAACAAAGACAATATCCTCTATTTTTAAAAATGGAAAATACTTTTTCCGTAATTTCAATCATAAATATTTTAAATTATTATAATAAAAATTATCTTACTATAGAATTATGACACAGCCCTCAGATTAGTTTAATATCTGCAGAGCATACGTTACCTTTGGTCAATTATGGAAATTTTCGGCTTAGATGCCTATGAGATATTCTTCTGCAGTCCCCATTTTTTGTAATATAATAAAATATACTATTGGTGTCTCCTTTAGAAGCACCAATAGTATTATTTTATTATGATTGTCTACACGTAAAATCAACCATAATCCTTTTATCTCTCGTTCATCCTGAGATAACTTCGTCTTGGTGCTACACTTTTGTAGGCGGGCCTAATTATCTTTCCTGTGTTAGCGATTTCTTCAATACGATGAGCACTCCAACCAACAATTCTGGAAATTGCAAAAATCGGTGTAAACATTTCCATGGGAATATTAAGCATTTTATAGACAAACCCTGAGTAGAAATCAACATTAGCACTTACAACCTTAAACATTGTACTGGACTTTGCAATAATCTGAGGCGCTAAGCTCTCAACCTTGGCATAGAGATTAAATTCATCTTCAAGACCTTTTTCTCGAGCTAGTTGGGAAACATACCCTTTGAAAATGACTGCCCTCGGATCAGAAATTGAGTAAACTGCATGCCCAATCCCGTAGATTAAGCCTGAACGATCAAATGCGTCTTTAGAGAGAATTTGAGTAAGGTAGTGCTCAATTTCTTCGTCATCCTTCCAATCCTTTACCCTATTTTTCATATCCTCAAACATTTCAACAACTTTAATATTAGCGCCTCCATGACGCGGTCCTTTAAGTGACCCAATCGCTGCAGCCATAGCAGAATAAGTATCCGTGCCCGTAGAAGTAACAACATGTGTTACAAATGATGAGTTATTTCCTCCTCCATGCTCGGCGTGAAGCACGAGCGCAAGATCCAGCAGGGTTGCCTCTAACTTAGTATAACTGCTATCCGGTCTCAGCATTGCTAAGATATTCTCAGCAATACTTAAATCTGCTCGCGGGCTATGAATATAGAGACTTTGATTTCCATGGTAATGATTTAATGCATGATAGCCGTAGACTGCCAAGGAAGGAAAACAAGCAATCAGCCTAAGACATTGCTTTAAAACATTTTGCATAGAAGTATCATCTGGATTTTCGTCAAAGGAATATAATGCTAAAACACTTCTTGCCAGCGTATTCATAATATCTTTGCTCGGTGCCTTTAGGATCACATCCCGAGTAAAATCCTCTGGAAGCCTTTGGTATAGTGAGAGAAGTTGCCCAAATTCTCTTTGCGAGTTAAAATCCGGGAGATTTCCAAAAAGCAGCAAATAGGCAGTCTCTTCAAAACCATAGTGGTCATCTTCAATAAAACCCTTTACAATATCTATGATGTCTATACCACGATATAACAAACGCCCTGGGACAGAAACCTTTTCTCCTTCATCTATAATATAGGAATGAACCTCACCGATCTCTGTTAAGCCAACAAGTACACCTTTTCCATCTACATCACGCAATCCCCGCTTAACATCATATTTTCGATATAACTCAGGATTAATTAAGCCGCTCTCTTCTGCGAGCTTACTCAACTTGTTCAATGTATTCTCCTCATACTGCTTCAGATTAACATTATTCATATAATCTCCCTTTCTAAAACCACTTTCTTATACTTAAGCGCCATCTAGATTCTGAATTAATGTATACATTGTTACCCCTTCAACCATCCTTAATTAAGCGCTTCCTTCTATAATTAAAAGCTAACGAATTTTTCAGCTTATAAATTAATACATATAAGCATGATAACGTTCAAATTAGGGGGAAAGCATGTCTTGGAACATTAAGAATTGGAATTGGTCAGGCTCCGTAGTCACAATATCAACTGCGATCTTTGCCTTAGTTTCACTAATTTCTGTATATATTTCTGTTACAACTTGGCAAACACAGCGAGAAGCAGCACGCCCATATTTCACCTTTATAGAGTCCCCTTCTCTTCATCTTAATGAGGAAGCAAGTTTCGAATTTGAATTTAAATTCAAAAATGTGGGAACCCACCCAGCAACAAATCTTTCAAGTAGAACTATAGTTTTTGAGCAACAATTTCTAGAAAAGCCAATTCTAATTGACGACTATACCGTAGTAAATGATATTCCCAGGGATACAACCACAAGTTTGCTCCTAAGCCTGAAAAACAAGAATTTATCTGAAGAGCCTGATATCAATCCACATTTCATCATAATTAACTTAAGATATTCTGATCCAGTAGTCCGTAAATCCTATAATCAGACAATATATCTTAAATGGGCTGGTGTCATTTCTCGAAGACAACAACCCCTAATTCACGTCGAAATAAGTGAAAAAGAAAGAATTTTACACTATCTAAAACTCCATCACTTATACTAGAGTAACCTTCTTAAACCTAAATCAAAAAAACCCCGACCATATGTCTAGGGTTTCAGCCAATAGAAGCTGTAGGAATGCAAAGCATTGCTATAGCATGCTAGTAGTTCCTCCCTTTCAACGCTTACGAAGTTAGCTGACGGATTCGGGTCGGAACAACCCTACCTACACAACCTAGATCAGATATTGTGAAGGATTCATCCCCCGTAATGATTTCCCCGCTTCAATAGAATTAAGCAATTGAGAACAATATATAATTATCAATTTACTGTATAATAGATGAAATTGTATCATACTTTATTCGAATTAGTCAATTTCAGTAAATATCTTTTGCCTGTATAATAAGGAATTTTCACCTCATATCCCAAATGAATCACGCAAAATATCCGGGCGTATGGCTCCAGCATGAAAAGACCGTCCAGTAGTCAAGTTACATAACCATACCTCAGCGGGACTAAATACTAAAGGATCTATATTATAGAAATCCCCATATTGCTTATATATTTCTATAAAAGGCCGTTCATATTCCTTGGAAGAGCAAAACGGAACCTTCTTTACTATCGCATCTATAGTTACATCGTCATCTTTCAGATTATAAAGTACTGTCGAACCATAAAGAATCCCATCGTTCGACCTTCCTAAGGCACTAAGATTACCATCTGGTACAGGTGGTAGTGGACAAGTACCCCAGCCAGAATCTATCCTTTCTAAATCATACCCTAGTACCATTAGTTTGGCTAGACCCGTTTCCAAGGCCCGTGCAGCTATCTGGACCGAACCCACCTGCGACGCTGTTGGGGCTACCAATATATAGAGATTTTTTGGATCACATCCCAATTCTTCTAATAGATATCGGACTACTTCCACAGTTGGGAGTTCCTCACTTTCCAGACATATGATAGCCTTCTCAGAATAGTCTTCATAGCGAGTTATATTATATGGATTACCCTTATGAATAATGGCACGCCCCGGTCCGGAACCCATTGCAAGCACCTTGCCATTTTTAATGGGCCATCCAGCATATTGAGACGCCATGCAAGCTCGAACTGGATGAGCAGTAACGACTTCAACCGCTGGCCAACGTAACCCATTAAAGTCTAACCAATGTATTTTAACCTGAGCCAACCCACCGAGGCAGACTGAGGCAAACAAAACGCCTGCTTCCCAGCCACCTTGTACTTGAACCCCGCAGTCAATCACAGTTACCTCATTTTGATTTTGAACCTTAACCCGCAGAAGTTCGCTCCTTACGATAAATTCATTAACTAAAGGAAGTGCTTGCCAGTTTGGACTAAGTTTCGTTTGTTGAGTATTTGGAGAAAACATGATATTCTTCCTTTTCATCGTTCTTTAACATATATGTTTTAGCATACCCTTTTTCAGTGAGTCTTATAGTTATCTACCATCCGCTCTAAATACAATGTTTTGCATTCCCTATTGCAATCAACATAAATACACAAGTGGACGTGTAGAAAAACGACAAAAGTACGATAAGTTGGATGTGCTTTACGGTATTCCCATCATTTTACCCAACCCTAGCCCCAGCTAATGCTTCTTCAACAGTTTTGATTAAAACGTTTAAGTCTAGGGGTTTACTTAAGAAATTTCGGACACCAAAACATTGCGCAGCATCCTCTAGATCAGATTCGGCACTTATCATGATGACTGGAATATCTTTAGCCTGATCGTCCTGATTAAGTTGAGCTAATACTTGAAACCCTGTCATTGTCGGCATTCTTTGATCTAAAAGAATTAGAGATGGTCGATTTAAGGATATTGCAAGGCTCAAACATTCCGACCCACTCGCCACTGCTTTTACGTTATAGCCTAATTCCTCCAAAACCTTATGAATAAGAACTCTAACCCCAAATTGGTCATCGACAACTAGGATATATCCCGACAATTTTCTTCCTCCCCTTTAAATATTTAATTATTCTAAATTCAACTTGCACTTGCACACTACTAATTTTACATTGTATAACTATATGTCGCCTTTTTCAACATAATTAATAACACACAGTCGCTAAGATGTTTGTGGCGACTATCATAAAATTGGACGGAGAGGTGATAGTGTGTCTACCAATATACAAGAGGTTGCTGGAAAAAATATACGCTTATTCCGCCAGACTAAAGGCCTCACACAAGAAAATCTTGCTGAACTAGTTAATGTCACTAGTTCCTATATAGGTTATCTTGAGCGCGGCCTTAGGGCACCTTCGCTAGATCTATTAGCAAGAATAGGCACCGCCCTAGAAGTGGAACCTACAGTTTTGCTCACTACTACCGCGGATAATTCCGACCCAACACTCAAAAAGCTAAATGCTCTCTTGGCCGGAAAAAACCCAAAATCAATTAATTTTCTCTATGAAGTTGCTATGGCCTATTTTGTATCTACCAGCGAGTTAGTTTGAGCACTTCTGTCATTGTTATTTTATTTTCGTTTAGTGTTTAAATGGAGCCACTGGTACACGAAAAACCCCGGTTATTTAAACCGGGGCATCCATCATTATCCTGACTAATCTTACTTTGTTATTTCACCATCAAAAGTTGAAATGATTCTGTATAAATCGGGACGACGATCTCGAAAGATCCCCCACTCAAGCCGCTGTGTTTCTAGCTGTTCTAAATCAAATTCAGTAACAAGCACAGCTTCTTCTGAGCGGCTAGCTTCAATAACCTTGTTTCCCTGTGGACCCGCAATGAAGGAAGATCCATAGAACGTAATATTTGATTCATCGTCTTCCTCAAATCCGATTCTATTCGAAGCAATCACTGGAATTAGGTTTGCTGCAGCATGCCCAAGCATACAGGTCTGCCAATGTTCTTTAGAATCAATCAAACCATCCTGGGGCTCTGAACCGATAGCCGTAGGATAAAAAAGCAACTCAGCACCCATCAGGGCCATACATCGAGCCGCTTCCGGATACCATTGATCCCAACAGACTCCAACACCAATTTTGCCAAAACGAGTATTCCAGACCTTGAAACCTGTATCTCCTGGATTAAAATAGAACTTTTCTTCATAACCCGGTCCATCAGGTATGTGACTCTTGCGATACTTTCCTAGCACCTCCCCATTGGCATCAATGACGGCCAGAGAGTTATAACGTGCATAGTTTTTTTTCTCATAGAAGCTAATCGGCAACACCACCTGAAGCTCTTTAGCAACCTTTTTGAAATGGTTAACCGCTTTATTTTGTTCAAGTTCCGTGGCATAAACATAATACTTAGATTTTTCTTTTTGACAGAAATACGGGGTTTCAAACAGTTCTTGCAACAAAATAATCTGAGCACCCTTAGAAGCAGCTTCCCTTACCAAGAGGTCCGCTTTGGCAATGTTGTCATCGAGACTTTCAGAACAGCTCATCTGAGTAGCTGCTACTTTGACGTTTCTCACATTTAATCCCTCCCCGCTGGCATCTGTTGAGTTGTACAATGAACATTTCCGCCCTCTCGGATGACCGCCATTCCATTAACTGTGCGGATCCGCCGTTGTGGGAATGTTTTGCCCAACAATTGTACCGCTAACAGGTCAGATTCTATCGCTTCTCCTCCGAAAACTGGCAAAATAATTCCTTTATTAACAAAATAAAAGTTTAAATAACTTAGGGTTAATCGTGCCTTAGATACTGGATCGTACACTTTCGGAGGCTGTTGAATACATATAATTTCAAACTTCCTTCCTTGAGCATCCGATTCCTTTTTAAGGATTTCAAGGTTCTCTTTGGTAATCTCGTAATTTTCATCCTTAGGATCCTCACAAATCTGTAGCAGGATTTTACCCGGAGCAGCGAAGCAGGCGATATTATCGACATGACCAGCAGTCTCGTCCCCATCTAACCCTTTTTTCAGCCAGACCACTTTCTGGATATTGAGAAATTTCTTTAACTGAGTTTCAATCTGTTCTCTTGTTAAGTCAGGATTCCGATTTAGATTTAGGAGACACTGCTCCGTAGTCAGTAGTGTACCTTCTCCATCTACATGGAAAGAGCCTCCTTCCATAACTAAGGGAGCATCAAATCGTTTTATTCCAATATGCTTCAAAATTTTATTGGCCACGAGATCGTCTAGATCCCACGGGGCGTATTTACCACCCCAAGCATTGAACCTCCAATTGACCCCTGCAATATCCCCATCATTATGGATAAGAAAGGTTGGTCCATTATCTCTTAACCACGCGTCATTGTGCTCAATAGCAAGGAGTTCAATCTGTTCATCTTGAAATAAGCCTGAAAGCTTGTCCAAATCCTCTGAACTCACTAAAACCGTCACCGGCTCAAATTCAGCAATTGCTTGAATAATTTCTGTGTAGCCCTTACAAACAGCATCGTAATCTTCTGGATAACACATAGACGCCTTTATTGGCCAAGAAATAAAAGTGCGCGCATGTTTGGTCCATTCCGGAGGCATCTTAAAGTTTAGATTAATTGGATACATCTAAATCCCTCATATTCTTAATTTGTAACCATTCAGTATTATGCATCAATACAATACTGAATATAGCTTTACAACCCAGTTTTGGCAATACTTTCGAGAATAAATTTTATACCTTGTCTGACTTAAGGCCACCACCCTCCTAGTAGTGTCATAAATGTGCTTAGTTAGATTTAAATTATAGCATAGAGCTTATATATATTAATCAAGGGCACTCCATTCTCCTCACCTAAAGAATGGAAGTTGGATCAAATATTAGTATACAATGCTCCATAAATTAACTGACTTATCAAAAAAGCACCTACAGTCTGAAACACTCTTTTTAAGTGCTCCGTCTTATAGGTACTAGTTTATCTTGTTACGCGTTGTTTAATACAAATCTATCGATAAGTCATGTATCAGATCTTTCTTTACAGAACGGGCCATTCTCATCTTTGCAAGGAATTTTCTGGTTTCACGTTTTGGGTTTCAGATTTATGATTAACTGAAAGAGTCATATAGCATAATCCATAACCTAAAACTGAAAAACAGATAGCAGTTAGCAAAAAATCTAGTCCTTCCATACGAACCCCTCCCTTTCAATTAACCATGATTAATACGCTAACGAAGCCCTTAAACTTTATAGCTAAAGCATGTACCACTGAGCGACAATGCCTACGTCTAGAATTGCCGCTCAGATATCCAACTATCGTCATGGATCAGGCCTTGATACCAGACTAGTTGGAACAACTCCCCCTTTTTAGGAAGTTCTCTACTTATATTTTAAACTAACTATCTTGATTATATATAAACAATTTATTAACAAATTATAAACTATTTTTATTGGTTTTCGCAGATAGCAAAGAAATTCCCCAATCGATCCATGCTCCGCATTGGGCTCGATTGGGGACTGTTTGGAACATTACTTATAATCCTTTATTGTCTTTATAGTCTTTCATACTCACCATTCGCATTTAGATATTGGATATCAATACACCCATAATACTCCCCATACATATCGAGCGGATCAAATCCACTCTTGCGAGTACAATCATCTGAATATCCGATATAATAAACTTCTTGATCGTGATCTCGCATACGGAATTTATATTGTGGTTCAGATTCAAACTTTTTAATAAGCTGTTCAAATTCCTCAGTCCCCTTTTTAGCCTCTGAGCTGAAGTACTCGGTAAAAGTTTTCTTTTCAATGCAATCCTCAGTAATTTTAAACATTTACAACCGCCTTTCATTATAACAACTCGATTCAGAAGATTTTTAAAAAATTTAGTTACTGATTGAAACAACTAAGGCTATCAATATTTCTGGTTTCTGTGCTAAGCTAAGTTAAGTTAAAATTAAGTTATTTGTCATAACTGTTAACTTGGTAAGACGACGGTAATTAATCATATAATAGCAGACTCTTTAACCACTTCCAACTCTATTATAGTATTGATCTTTCGTCATAGATTTTGCGTATTGAAAGACATACCTGGCACTTCTCTGAAATAGAAGATATTGCAGGGATAAAGTTACATAGCTTTATCATAGAAGATCAGTATTTTTCCGTCCTTTGAAGATCACTTAATTAAACTAGATTATGAGATAATGAGGGGAGGTCATTTGGATGCTTCAAGACGAAAACAGACGTGATGACTTTCACGTAGAAAAACCCACGAAGAGAAATACCAAAACAATCTTTAGTATTATTATAACTGCATTTCTAGGGCTACTAAACTTTAGTAAACTAGCTGTAATAGCCAAGTTACTTTTTACATTACTAAAGGCCTCGAAATTTGCGGGTACCTTTATAAGTATGGGATTGACAGTCGTTCTCTATGCTCAAATATATGGCTGGTTATTTGCGGTAGGTTTTGTTGCAGTCATTTTCATTCACGAGATGGGACATTACGTAACAAGTAAGAAATTAGGGCTTGATGTATCCGCTCCAACGTTTATACCTTTTCTTGGCGCCTTTATAAAGATGAAGAGTGCGCCTAAAAGTGTTCGAGAAGAAGCAATATCAGCCATAGGCGGACCAGCAGCCGGGGCATTTATCACATTTGTCTGTTTAGGGCTATACTTCCTGACAAGTAATCCTTATTGGGCGGGGTTAGCCTATCTTAGTGCCTTCATAAATCTCTTTAATTTACTTCCCTTCGGTTCCTTAGATGGGGGTAGAATTTCAAAGGCTATCTCTCCATTTATTTGGGGTATTGGGTTAATTATGGCTCTCTTTCTAATTTGGAAACTGCATGCCTATATACTGCTCATTATCTTATTCTTTGGGGTTTATGAAGTCATTGCCATGTATCGACAAAAATCATTGACTGCTCAATACCTAAGCGTAACGCCCAGTTTCAGGTTAAAGATTGGGCTTTCCTATCTTATGCTGATAGCTGTTTTAGCATTTCTAATGATGTATTCGTTAGATATCTCGAAAGCATTAACTGACTCACTTTACGTACGATAACCTAATAATGAACGCAGCTCAGTAGTTGCTGCCCAATCCACACCTTCTTGGCATAAGACGACCCCATAATCCTGCCTGGCTTTGCTCGCGGAAATAACTTCATTTAAGACATCTTGCCATACTTTCTCAGGGTCTCTCTGCCTAGGATCTCCCCAACCTCCACCACCTGAGGAAACTACAGTGAGTACCGTCCCCTTCGGCAATGAACGCGCACTTTCTTTGCTGGCTAGAGCAAGTTTTTCACCGTCTACTGTTGCCAATTCAACATAGTTTAAACTCCCGTGCTTCCCTGTAGCTGCGCCAAACGGTGGAACTTTCATCCCATCTCCAAACATCACAATATTTGTCGGTTCGCCATTAAACTGTATGCTATAACGAATTCCTGGTCCCCCCCGCCACATTCCTGCTCCTGCGCTATTAATTTCCATCTCATGGCACAAGGTTAAATGAGGGTATTGAATTTCATTAGCCTCTATGTTTGGTGCACGGACCCCTCCATAGTTCGATAATGGAGCCATATAAGGATAACCGTCCCTTCCTGATATTCCTCCGCCTGAACCCAAGGCGCAAAAAGCAAATCCCACATAAAATTCATGGCTACGAGGGTCGATGCCATAAAACGATGGCCCACAGTAACGTCCAAAACCAGCGGGCAATCGTTCACCCGCTATGGAATCTAATGCTTGGAATATTGCGCTAATAATTTCACTCGCCGGAGTTAGTGTACTTAACGTAACCGGAGCTGGATCACGTGGATTGACTAAACTGCCCTCTGGTAAAAGAACCTTAATCGCTCGAAAAGCTCCACTGTTACGTGGAATTTCAGGGCCTAGCGCCCAAAGAGCACCAATCCAAGCAGCGGTTGTGCTTGTTACTAATGCAGAGTTGACAAAGCCTTTGACTTGAGGATCGGTATCGCCAAAATCAAGTGTCATTTCCTCTCCTCTAATTCTAACCGTTACCTTAATTTTGATTGTATTTTCTTGAAAGCCATCATCGTCCACCCACTCTTCACCCCTGTAATCTCCATCTGGCATATCCTTAATTGCCTGAAGTGTGAGTCTTTCGGCATGATCCAGAAGATATTTCACTGTCCCTTTTATCCTAGCTGAAGAGTAGTTATGGATTAACTCTCTTAATCGACCTACCCCAATCTTGTTAGCTCCCATTTGCGCCCATAAATCATTTTGGAGCATGTGCGGATTTCTAACATTTCGGGTTATTAAATCCATTACCTCATTTATGAGTTGTCCTTTGCTGACAAGTTTAATGGGCGGTATGCGTAAGCCCTCCTGAAAGATTTCAGTTGCTTTTGCGTTATAACTACCAGCTACAGACCCTCCGATATCTCCATGATGAGCCCTACTAACACAGTAGAAAAGAACCTCACCATCCACGACCAAAGGGGTAATAATCCCAATATCCGGAAGATGGTTCCCTCCTTGATAAGGGTCATTGATGATAAAGACATCCCCATCTTCGACGTGTCCCGAGTATTTCCGAATCACTTCTTTAACGCTAAACGTGCCAGCGGCTGCTAAAATCGGTATGCCATTAATCTGAGAGACTAAATCTCCATCTCCGTTACATATGCCGCAAGCAAAATCACAAGCCTCAGCAAAGATAGGAGAACGAGACGATCGTTCTAAGGCATAGCCCATTTCCTTGGTAATCGTATCCAAACGGTTACCAATTACAGCCCGTTCGATTACTTCGTCCATTCTGGTATTCATAGTTACGTCCGTCCTTCCTATCGGAATATAATTAAATTTTTCAATAGATCAAGCTTAGCCTGCCAGTTTTCTTCTAATAAAATGGTCGTAAAGTCCTTTTTAATTAATGCGGGACCACTTAAACACTTTCCAACCTCCAATTCCCTCCAATTAATAATTTTCACTTCTCGAAAAGCTCCCTGTAAATAAACCGAGTGAATCTCGTTTGTTTTTGGTGACGTCATACAGTTTTCATAAGCTTGTATATCCTTAGTGTTCCCCCTAATAGCTCTTAGATCTAATCCCTCCTGAAGGGGGCTCTCTTTCTCCTGAGCTAGCAGTCGAAGATTAACTAGTACTAGAGACTTCTCTGGTTGACTATAACCATAAAGTCTCTGGTGAGCTTCATGGAACCCCTTACTTAACTGCTGCCAAGCCTCTTGATCGTTTACAATGCCTTGGACGACTATGTTGATTTCATGATGTTGATCCGGGTATTTTAAATCAGCCGACCAAACATACTCTCGTTGATCTACACACACCCCTAAACGCGACAGTTCCTGATCCGCCTGAGATTGTAATTGTAGTATGGCTTGGTTCCAGTTTAAGCTAGGCACTTCGCTTAACACTTCATAGAGACTGTGTAAAACCTCAAGCTGAAAGCGAGCGTGATGCAATCCTTGAGCACAAAAAACAGGTGCCAACTCTGGGACCACAACTTGTTGTATCCCTACTCCCTCTGCTAAGGCAGTCGCAAACAACGGCAGCGCGCCACCTACCGCCGCCAACGCGAAGGAACGTGGATCATACCCCTTTTTAACAGTCATTAAGTAAACAGCATCTACCATTAAGGAAAGTGCGACTTTATAAATAGCATAGGCAGCTTCAGGAACGGATAAACCCAAAGGTCGAGCAACCTTCTTTTCAACAGCCTTATAGGCTAATTCTTTATCTAAGGCCATGCATCCACCTGAAAAATTCGAGTCATCCAGTAAACCCATGATTAAAGCTGCATCGGTAATGGTAGGCTCTTGACCACCTAGTCCATAACAAGCCGGCCCAGGCTTAGCGCCTGCAGAATGGGGGCCAACTCGCAACATTCCCCCCTTGTCCAACCAAGCAATACTTCCTCCACCTGCCCCAACGGTATGAATATCTAGCATTGGAAGTTGGACAGGATATCCAGCGATCTCCGCCTGAGGAGTCACCTCCATCTTACCTTGCCGGATTATGGAAACATCAAAGCTGGTCCCTCCCATATCTCCTACTACTAATTCAGGTAATCCCTGCTCACGAGCTAGAGCCCACCCTCCTTTTACCCCTCCAGCAGGACCTGAAAAAAGAGTATGGACAGCATGATTACTAGCTTGTACTAAATCAGTTAGACCGCCATTATTTTGGGCAATGGATATGGGTACTTGAAGACCCTTATCCCGTAAAAGCGACCTAAGATCTAGTAAATAATTGCTCAAGATAGGACTTAAACGTGCATTTAACACCGTCGTTGTGGTCCGTTCGTATTCTCCCAGTTGGGAAGAAAGTTCCGAGGAAAGAGTAATGGGAACTTCAGGTAATAATGCTTGCAGATGCTCTTTGAACTCTAGTTCATGCTCAGGATTACGACAAGCAAAGAGCAAACACACTGCTACAGATTCTACCCCTTCTTGGCGCAAAAACTCTGCAATTTCCTTTATTTGCGCCCTATCAACTGTTTTGATTGACATACCCTGGTAATCAATACGTTCTCTCAATCCAATACGCAGATGACGTGGAACCAGAATTGGAGGTAGAGCAACACGAAAATCCCATTGCTCCGCCAAACGAGAACGCCTTAACTCTAAAGCATCGCGAAAGCCCTCCGTCGTTATTAGAGCAGTTTTTACTCCTTGACCCTGAAGCAAGGCATTAATCCCAACCGTGGTTCCATGAATGAATTTATCCGTTTGCCCGAGAAATTCTTCTAAAGATAAATCAAACTTCAGCGCTAGTTCTGTCAAACCACGAATAATTGGTTCTAATGGATTTTCATGACTCGATGGGACCTTTACTGTAAAAGTACCTCCCTGTCGATCTCGAACAACAAAATCTGCAAACGTTCCGCCTACGTCAACCGCAATTTCGAACATGGTATCCCTCTCCTAAACAATAGCATTTAAACAACGCCCTCTTACAATTCCATATATGCTAAACACACATAACCCACGTAAACATAAATAAGCACTTTAACTCCGCGCCTCCAACTTTATACCTTCGCTATAGTCCAAAAGATCCCATGAAACGACGAATTTGCTGTTGTACCTCAGCAGACATTTCTACAGTAGGTGCAAACCCCTCAAGAGGTTTAGTCGCATCAATCCCCATTTTAGCAGTGCGACTTAAGTTATCACTTGAAGGATCTAGGGTACACCCCATGCCTAAATGCTGAGGTACGATGGTGACACCCCTGTCTGCTTGAAGTCGGGTAGCCATAGCCCATAGAACCTGTCTCTCGTCGAAGACATCTACGTCTTCATCCACCACGACCACCATTTTAAGATTATGGTCCACCGAAAAAGCAGTAAAGATAGCTTGCTGAGCCTGCCCCTCCGCAATCTTTTTCATAGAAATATAACAGTGAAACAAACCACAGGCAGATATAGGAGCATGAACACTCTTAACGTTTGGAAGAGTTCTATTCAAGGCATTTAGTACATCCCCTTCTCGCTGAACTGCCACAATCGTAATATGCTCCGAACTCATGCCGGGCGTAATGTCTTGAAATAAGGGTTTTGAACGGTACTGAATCCCCTTAACTTTAAACACATTTTCCGTACTGCGGTAACACGCATAATTAGTAAATTCCGCAAAAGGACCTTCAGATTCTCGTTCTCCCGCTACAATTTCTCCTTCAATAACCACTTCGGCATAGGCTGGAACCATTAGATCCACTGTCTTACAGCGAGCAACTTCCAGAGGAGCTCCGAATAACCCCCCCATAGCTGCGAATTTACCGAGGTCATAGGGAATTAAAGCCATCGACCCCATTGAAATATTCGGATGAATACCAAGAACAATAGTCGCCTCCAGCGATTTTCCCAGCTCTTCTGAGCGTCTAAAATACTCCCATAAGCGCTGGCGAGAGTGGAGACTAATACCCAATTTATCCTTCCCTTTAAGCTGCATCCTGTGATAACCTGCCGTATCAGCGCCCGTCAATGGGTCTTTAGCAATAACCAACCCTGCGGTAATGTAAGGTCCAGCATCAATAGGAAAGTGCGTTAAGATAGGTAGTTTATACAAATCAACCTCTGAACCTACAAAAACATTCTCCCGAAACGGAGATTCGTCCACCTCCACTGGTTCAATCCGCTGATTAATTCTCTTGGAAAACTCAGCAGCTAGCTCGTTAGGCTGAACATCCATCGCTAAAGCCAAACGCTCGCGAGGAGCTAACACATTCGTCACAACCGAAATATCATGCCCCTTAACATTCTCAAAAATAGTCAACGGGTAACGTCGAGCCTTCTCTAATTCCATAATTAAGGTACTAATTTCATACCATGGGTCAATCTCTTCTTTAACATGAACAACCTCCAAGGGATTTTGTTGTTTAACTCGTTCGATAAACGATCTCAAATCCTGCTCCAACATTTACGCCTCCCTAAAATAATTAACATTAAGTGAACACATTAGTGGAGTTCACAAAAAGCGAGTTCTTTCTTAATCGTCGCTTTTTAAAGAAACAAGATACGTAAAAAGACGACAGAAAAAGCCCGCAGTCACATAGACTGGGGGCTTTACCATCGTCCACCAAAGCCTTCAAATCAGGCTTATCTCATATTACAGGCAGGTCTTCTGGCTCAAAGCTCATCATCACCGTACGCCTTCCCAGCCAAAGCCAGTGGCCATTTGTACAGTACTCCCTTTTCACAGTGGTGGGTCCGCTCAGGATTAATCCCTGATTCCCTATTCTCCCCATTGGGGCACCTGTAATAGTTGTTGTCTAACCCGAGTAAATAACTATCGGGTAGTTAGTATTTAATTGTTTCGACGTTGAATCTTTATTTCCTGCTAATTAACAAACTTTTTTCATAGTCAGCTCAGCGGTTGTCTAGTATAAGAGTATTAACGCCAATTGGATAACTAAGTGCTATATTCCTAACTGCTTAATTATATGCAAATTATTGCAAAAAGTTAAATGAATGCGATTTTGATGTCGATGATTGTTTATGAATGTAACAACAGCAAAATAGTAATCGAATAGTATACAAATTAGAATAGAGGAAATCTTTGTGAAAAGAAGAAATATTCACAAGCTATTATATTTTAATTATTTTAACTGAAAGGATTGAAGCAACTTGGTAAATATCATTCAAAATTTAAAAGATCAAACGACTTCTCGAATTTTAATTAGACTTATATCTATATTAATGTTGTCTGTGCTCACTGCCTTGCTAATTACCCCAGTATGGAAGACATCCAATGCGGTTATTCACACAGTTCTTGAGATGTTCTGCATCTTAATTGCATTATCTTCATTTTTAGTTGTTTGGTTCGTAAGCAAAATACAAAAAATCAATTTAATACTGGGATTTGGTTTCCTAGGGGTTGCAATTTTCGATGCCTTCCATACCTTTTTTTGGCAAGGTCTAGGATTATACCCCCTTGGTGATTATGACATATCTGCTAGGTATTGGTTGGCCGGTCGATTTTTTGAAGCAATCTTTCTAATTCTAAGCACGACTTTAATTGGTAAATCCCTAGGCCGATATCCAGGACTCGCTTTGACACTTTTTCTTTCATCTATAGGGGCCGCGTTTCTATATACCCCCGATGTGTTTCCAATTCTACTAACACCCGAAGGTCTAACACCCATTAAGATCATCATTGAATATCTAATTATTTCTATGTTTATCTGGTTCCTTTACAGATTTTTAAAGGGCTACCTTCAAGAAGACAAAATAACCAAAGAGCATTTAATACTTGCAATTCTTATTGCTATTCCTGCCGAATTATGTTTTACTGTTTACTCAACTATCACAAATTTCTACAATGTGCTTGGTCATGTTCTAAAAATTGTTTATTACTACTTTTTTCTGCGAGCAGTATTTGCGGGCTATGTTGTATTCCCATACAAGGAGCTTCAGCTCTCGGAAGAACGATTCCATAAAGTTTTTCAATATAGCCCAGTCTCCAAGTCAATTCTGACGATCAAGGAGAGTCGGTTCATTGATGTCAATAACATGTGGCTTCAAACAACAGGCTATACCAGAGAGGAGGTTATTGGAAAAACAACTTATGATTTGGATCTCTATACCATTGACGTTATTGAAAAATACCGAATTGAAATTATTTCTGAGAGTAAAATGTGCACAAACCAGAAATATCTGTTTCAAACTAGACATGGAGTACGAGAAGGACTGTTCTCGACACAAAAAATCATGCTCCAAGACGAACCCTGCATACTGATAGTTATGGTGGATATTACGGATCAAGTACGCAATGAAAACGAATTACTTCGACTCGATAGACTGAATCTTATCGGTCAAATGGCAGCAGGTATAGGACATGAAGTTCGTAACCCTATGACAACAGTTAGAGGATTCCTTCAAATACTAAGCGAAAAGAAGGAATGTATTAAGTATCAGGACTATTTTTCTATGATGATTGAAGAACTCGATCGCGCTAATTCAATCATAACAGACTTTCTATCCTTATCTAGCAACAAGCCGTCCAAAGTCCAAGTTCAAAACTTAAACAAGATTATCGATGACCTCTACCCTTTACTTCAAGCGGATGCCTTAAATGCCGATAATAGTGTTCAGTGGGAGAAGCTGCCTATCACTGATCTAAAGATTAACAGAAGTGAGATCCATCAACTCATTCTTAACTTAGTACGGAACGGAATAGAAGCCATGAAAAAAGGGGGACAAGTTACTATCAAAACCTTTACTGATGGGGAAGAAACTGTCCTAGCTATTAAAGATCAAGGTACGGGTATTGAACCAGAAGTTCTCGATAGAATAGGGACTCCCTTCTTGACTACTAAGGAAAAGGGAACTGGATTAGGTTTAGCGACATGTTATACCATTGCAGAACGAAATAATGCTTGGATAGATGTAGACACCAGTTCCAGTGGAACAACATTCTTTGTCAGGTTTAAGACAGCCAGTTAACCTATAATGATGGTTTGTTTCTCCAGAAGCTTGCATACTTTTTTAGACCCATTTCATTAAAAACAGTAAGAACGGGCTTGTAAGCCACTCTTACTGTTTTTATGGCGTCTTAAAGAGACTTTCGTCCTATTTATAAGATCTTAATCGAATTTTATCCAAATACTGTTGGTTTTTATGGTATAATCTACATATCCTCATAAAAGAAAGGGGGAGCCTTCTGAAAAAGCTCATTTTATCTGTCGTAACTTCGCTTGCATTTGCCTTATGCACGCCTTTTATAACACAAGCAAGCCCCTTAGCTTACTCTACTGAACGTATCGCTGGACAAGACAGAGTTGAAACGGCTCTTAAAATATCTCAAAAAGGATGGGACTCAGCTCTAACAGTTATTTTATGTGAATACAATGACTATCCAGATTCTATTGCAGCAACCCCTTTTGCCGTGAGCTTAAATGCACCCATCTTACTTACCAAAGGAGACTCGATTGACCCGCGCGTTATCGAAGAACTGCAACGATTATCCCCGGATAAAGTTATTCTTCTGGGCGGTACTGCTTGCTTACAGCCTGCTATTGAAAAAGAACTTGAAGGATTATCTCTAGAGTGGGATCGTATTGGGGGAGTGGATCGTTATGAAACGTCAGTACTTCTTGCCAAAGAAGTATATAGTGATTCTTTGATTCTTGCCAATGGTGATAATTTCCCTGATGCTTTGTCAGCCGCAACGTTTGCTGGCATAAAGCAGATCCCCATCATCCTTACATCGACCACTTTGCCTGATTCAGTCATTAAATACTATCAAGAAACTGCACCTAAGCACTTGTTCGTTATTGGAGGCGAAGTAGTTGTTCCTACTAAAGAATTAGCCAAGAATAACTTCACCATCGAAACCCGTTTAGGTGGCTATGATCGTTACGAGACAAACGCTAAAGTCGTTTCTTTTATGAAAGATGCCTATCAGTCAAATGATCTTTTCTTAGCATCGGGCATCACTTTTCCGGACGCTGTGGCCGGAACCGTTCTTGCTTCAAAATCTAACGCTCCCCTTTTACTTACAGAAGTGGATGATATTCCACCCTCAGTTTATAGCATTATGCGCGAACATATGAAGGTTGAACCCCCAGTCCAAGACACAAGTAACGATACTAATAGTTCTCTAAATCAAGGAAAGGTCACTGCCTCTGGGGGCTTAAACCTTAGGGAAACTCCCTCCTCTACTGGGAACGTGCTTATCACAATTCCAGCAGACGCGACAATTGACCTTAGCGAAAAGCAAGACCAATGGTATAAAACAACCTACCAATCGAAAACAGGTTGGGTTTCCGCTAACTATCTAACCGTAACCTCAAAAAAGGGGATTATCAGCGCCTCAGCAGGCTTAAACCTTAGAGAAACCCCTTCTTCTACCGGAAATATGCTTATTACCATACCGAAAGATACCATAGTTGAGCTTATTGAACAGCAAGGCCAATGGTACAAGACAACCTACCAATCCAAAACGGGATGGATTTCTGCTGATTATGTAACACTTTCAACAACAACCACTGAAAAACCCACGACACCTACGACGACCATAAATTTAAGTGCCAATGGCCAAGTTTACATTTTAGGTGGAACTGGTATTATTAGCTCTTACGCTCAAACTATTATTGAAGGAAAATCTTCATCAAAATATTCAGAAAATCTAAAAAGTTTTCCCTCACTACCCTCAGAAATCAAACAACCCACTGATCCCTCAAGTGGTGACGATGATGTGACGCCTCCTGCTGAAGATCCACCCCCTGTAACAACTTATGATCCTTCAAAAGAAGTTCTCATCAATCCTTTTGAAGGAATCCCCGCTAATGCGTTGTCGGGTAAAACGATTATGATCGACCCTGGACACGGCGGACCGGATAAGGGAGCAAGCGGCCCTACTCCAACATATGAAAAAAATAACACCTTAGCTATTGCACTTGCCTTAGATGAAACCTTAAAACGAGCTGGTGCAACCGTCATACTTACTCGAGATACGGATGTCTCCCTCTGTACAAACCCAATCTACTCAGAAGTCGAGGACCTCCAAGGCCGAGTTGATTTGGCCAATAAATCGAAGGCAGACTTATTTATAAGCATTCATAATGATGCGACTCTTAATAGGGATGTTCAAGGCACTTCAACCTATTATTCTGAAGATAATCCAAAGCAATATGAGAGTCAACATCTTGCAGTTAGCATTCAATCTGCTGTCCTCGACACGATCAAAACAAACAACCGCGGACCGAAACAATCCGGTTTTTATGTCCTACGCAATACAACCATGCCTTCGGCCTTGCTTGAAACCGCCTTTATATCCAATCCCTATGAAGAAGCAAGGTTACAAAATCCGACCTTCCAAAAGAATGTTGCTGGCGCCATCTTTATTGGTATCTATAACTATTATAAAAACCCCCTGCCTGAAGCTTAAGACGTTAAACATTTTTAGAGTTAACTCGTAAACCAAATTTTAGCATCGAGGCTTCGGTGACGAAAGCTTCCTAATTTCGTATATGTGCTTATAAAACTAACGTGGTGTCTCGCATTAACCTGCGTAACACCACGTTAGTTTTACAATCGTGAGACTCCCACTTCAAGTGGGGGTAGGCACCCTTAGGTTGGGTTTACTCCGAGATCTTCTGCTTCAATACGGTATTTCTTACTGATCTTTTGCCGGAATAGGCCCTCGCGAGAGAGCTATCTTACCCGTGCGGGCGATTTCTATAATTCCATGATCATCTTCTAACACTTGGCATAAAGCATCAATCTTTGTTTCATCCCCAGATAGTTCGATAACCATCGTTTCCCTGTTAACATCGACTATGCTTGCTCGAAAAATCTCCACTATATTAATGATGTCTGAACGTGTCGCAGCACTTGCTTTGACCTTAATCAAGGCTAATTCCCTTTGAATTGACTCTACTGCAGTAAGGTCACTGATTTTTATGACATCTATTAATTTTGACAACTGATTGACAACCTGTTCCTGTTCGATTTCATCCCCCTCAACCACAATAGTAATCCTAGTGGTATCGGGTTCCTCGGTATATCCAGCCGCAATGCTTTCAATATTAAAAGCCCTACGGCTAATAAGTCCGGAAATATGGGTTAAAACTCCTGGTTTATTTTCTACTAATACAGCAAGTGTATGCTTCATCCCTCTACTCCTCCCATCATCATCTGATCTAGACATGCACCTGCTGGAACCATAGGCAATACATCTAAAACCTCTGGGATCCGAATGTCTACGACTACTGGACCAGGAATGGCCAACGCTTGTTCCAGTACTATTTCTAGTTCCTCTGGTTTAGTCACTCTTAAACCAGCTACGCCCATTGCTTCAGCCAATTTCACAAAATCAGTAGTTGATCCTTTTAGACTGGTTTGGGAATAGCGTCCACCATAAAACATCCTCTGCCATTGAGCAACCATTCCTAAACACTGATTGTTAAAGATAAGGACTTTAACCGGAAAGTTATACTCTGCAGCCACTGCCAACTCCTGGCAATTCATCATGACCCCACCATCACCGACGAAGAGGATAACCATTCTATCCGGTAAACCACATTGCGCGCCTATGGCAGCGGGCAACCCATAACCCATCGTACCAAGCCCACCTGAAGTGAGCAATGAACGGGGATTTTTGAAACCGTAGAATTGTGCAACCCACATCTGGTGTTGCCCTACATCTGTAACAATTACAGCATCACCTTGAGTCAACTGACTAACCTTTTCGACAACCTCTTGCGGCATTATATGGTCTGGACCTTGTTCATAGGTTAAAGGTTTTTCTCGATGCCAGTCGCGTACTTTTTCAAGCCAAGGTCGAACTTGTTCTGTTATTTCGCCAGAGACATTCTTAACTTGTTGGGATAGGGCAGGAATCGACCATCTAATATCTCCTACTACGCGCAAGTGTGCTAAAACATTTTTGTTGATTTCGGCTGGATCGATGTCAAAATGGACGATTTTGGCTTTCGCAGCAAACTCACTCAGGAGCCCAGTCACTCTATCATCAAAACGAACCCCAATTCCTATCAGCAAATCACACTCCGTTGTTGCCATATTTGCAGCATAAGTCCCATGCATTCCAACCATACCTAGGAATTGAGGATGATCATTTGGTATACATCCTAAACCCATCAATGTAGAAATGACAGGAAACCCGCTCTGTTCAATTAACACTTTTAAATCCTCTGATGAATCAGATAGATTGACCCCGCCTCCCACGAAAATGAGAGGCTTCTGAGCTAACCTCATTTCTGCGAAGACCTTATCGATCATTTTAGATTTACCTGCATAGACAGGGAGATAACCACGCAACTTAACCTCTATAGGATATTGGTAATCAAAGGAATCTGCAAAGACATCCTTAGCAATATCAACAACCACAGGTCCTGGTCTTCCTGTACGAGCAATATAAAAGGCTTCTTTAAGTGCTCCCGGTAAATCCTCAACCTTCTTAACTAAATAATTGTGTTTAGTAATAGGGGTCGTGATGCCCCGTATATCTGCTTCTTGAAAGGAATCCCTACCAATCAGCGGAACGGAAACTTGACCCGTAATCGCCACTAATGGAATAGAATCCATGTAGGCTGTGGCAATTCCGGTCACTAAATTAGTCGCACCTGGCCCAGAGGTTGCGATAACAACCCCGACTTTGCCAGTAGCTCTAGCATAACCGTCGGCCGCATGGACCGCTCCTTGTTCATGTTTAGTGAGAATATGTCTAAAGTCGGCTTGGTATAAAGCATCATAAAGCGTCAGCACTGCCCCGCCAGGATAGCCAAACACCACATCCACATTTTCATTTTTCAAGGATTCTATAATCGCCTCTGCTCCAGTAATTATCAAATCAGTTACCCTCACTTTCTTTCTTCCAGAATAAATGTATAATTGCGTACAGAGTATTCCAATACAATGACGTAGTACACCTTCGCTTTCAAACATATCAAATAATCTTTATCCTTTGAACGGCTTGACCAAAATATCCTTTTAATTAATATCTGCTGCGTATTTATAAAGCGAGACTAACATTCTAAGAGACAATACATTTAATATTTTACACTGCTTAGCTAATTTATTAAGTATATCAATCTATTACCCTGGTGAAAAGTCTTCTAGTTATAAAAAGTAAAATATAATAAGCACAAACTGAACTAGGTGCTCTCGCGTGTTATGGGAAGCGCCTTGTCACTTTTATCTAAGTTGAACATCGAGATTAAGCTTAAGTTTCCTCAACATAACGTGCAATCAATGTGCCGATAACCAAAGCCCATACAGGAGCACTAATATTAAAGATCGTTATATTGGATATGGCAATGACAAACGTAAACGCCACACTCAATTTCATCGTTGGCTTGGAAAACCCTACGGACAGGCTATTTCCAAACACCCCTATTAGTGCGAAGCCCACAAGGATTGAAACAAACGCCGAAGGCAATGCCTGAATCCAGGGAACCAGCTTCCACGCAAATAGGCCGAATAAAAGAATAATAGATCCTGAAACAGCCGCTCCTATATAGCGTTTCTCCTGCGGACCAGCATCTTCATCCGAACAAATCGCTGTCATCATTCCGGCTATATTGGCTGATTGTCCTCCGAAGAAACTTGTAATAATCGAGAAAATACCACTCAAGGCTATGACCTGATTTACTGGAGGGCGATAATTATTCTGTTCTAAAGCCCCAATCCCAACCGCCGCATCATTACTTAAAATAAGCAGGGCAAGTGGGATCGAAACGGAAAGGAAGCTTCGGAGGTTAAAGTCTGGATGTTGAATTGTTGGAAAAACAAAGGATGATACCATTGCACCACTACTAAACGGTTGTGTAATAAGTAACAATGTAAATCCGGTCAAAATAGCCGCAACCATTGGAGGAATCCGCTTATTCCATTTGCTAAAAATAAAGAATGCCGCAAGAGAAACTCCACCAACTAATGGGAGTTGGTGGATAGAAGCTACGAAAGTGACCATATACTTCGTGATCATTCCCGCTAACATCACAGAAATGATTTGCTTGGGTACATATTCGAGCAGCTTCGAAAAAACACCAAGATAGCCAATCATTAGCATCAACAACCCTGCAAAAATATAGGTGCCGATAAGCTGCTGATATGAAAATTGGGACGTAACGGTTGCTAGAAAAGCAACTCCAGTAATAGAGTGGGCACCTACAATAGGCATACGATAATACAGCGGAATCAGAATACTATAGATCCCGCCGAACACATAGACAGAGAACATCCAAAGAATAGTCTGTGTTATTGTAAAGTTACCCTTAGATGCGGCTTCTAAAATAATGACCGGTGGCCCAGTTATCGCCAAAAGACCGGATGCAATTCCTGCAGTAATATTTTTATAATTAAAATTCTCTAAACTGCTCATTTTAGTAATCTCCTATTGTTTGTCAGTCAATTATAAGGATTGCTTTAATTTTTCGACTAGCGGAATATCCGCAGGAGCAAAGTCATACAAGTCTAATTCATATGGAAGAGCCCATGCGATTTGGCTATGCACTTTTAGAGTTAAGTTACCGGTAATCCATTTGCACCAAAAAGCCATTAGTTTAATGCTTCCAGTTTGATAAGCATAAATGCTTTCACCGAAGAAATCTAAAACATCTATATCAACGTCTAATTCTTCTTTAATCTCACGTTTTAAGCAATCCTGCGGACTCTCTCCAGGTTCAGTCTTACCACCTGGAAACTCCCATTTGCCCGCTAATTTATCATCACCTGCTCGTTGGGCAATCAGTACTTGCTTGTTCTTCAGGATAATTGCTGCTGTTACTTCTCTCATGATAGTTTTTCCCAACCTTTCCGTTCCACCACTCATGATGACGACATTTTCTGAGAATTTTTTAGGGTCTATCGTTAAAATCCTTTTGAAAAGTATTTTACCATTTCTTCTGCTAGAACTGGTTTAGCTAGAAGGAAACCTTGCCATAGCCTCCATTTGTATTTTCAGCAGAAAATACAAAAATCCTGCATCAATCATACTAATATTTGCATTTAATGCATCAATTATAGGACAAATAATTTTCATTTAACAATCTTAAAAAAGTTTAAGTTATTCAAATAAAATAGTAGTCATAGCAACTTTTTAATAGTATATTTATTTTATCGGTGAACACAATTAGAAATCGTTTGCCTTTTGTTCAAGTCAATCACCGGAGTATAACACCTTGAGGAGTGGTACAGATGCCCAAAGCAAATTCCCTGCCAGAAGAAAGGATATGGAATAAGACATTCTTTCTAATTCTAATTGTGTCATTTCTAATGTTTTTGTCAATGTATATGCTACTGCCAACGCTTCCTTTATATGCTCAAACCCTCGGAGGAAACGAAACTATAGCTGGAACAATTGTTGGAATTTTTACACTCTCTGCTGTTTTAGTACGCCCATGGTTCGGAAATTTGCTTGATCGAAAAGGCAGAAAAGTAATCCTAATCATTGGGGTTAGTATTTTTCTAGTTTCAGTACTTGCATACAACCTTGCCTTCACTATTATTAGCTTACTAGCTCTAAGAGTAGTACACGGTATTGGATGGGGTGCATCCACTACCGCCTCTGGAACAATTGCTTCAGACGTTATACCGGCTGCCAGACGAGCTGAAGGAATGGGTTATTACGGAATTGCGGCCACAATCGCGATGTCTCTTGGGCCGGCCTTAGGACTATACCTAATCAAGTACAGCAATTACTCTGTTTTGTTCACAAGCGCCGCAATTTTGGCAGGCCTCGGATTAGCAGGTTCCTTTTTTATTAATTATGAAATACCGCGTAAAAAAACTCAGCCAGAAAATAAAGCCCCGGTTGTAAAAGGAGTAATCCTAGAGAAAACTGCGTTGCCTCCTGCTTTGGTTTTGTTCTTTATCACCCTAACTTATGGTGGAATAGTAAGCTTTTTGCCTTCATACGCTGACTTCCGAGGAGTTAAGAACATCGGGGTATTCTTTACTGTCTATGCCCTTGTCTTATTATTTAGCCGCCCAATCATTGGGAAACTGGCAGACCGGTATGGTGTTCGGAAATTTTTGGTTCCCGGAATATTATTGATAGCTATCGCATTGCTTTTGTTGGCTAAGGCATCTTCCTTGTCTATGTTTTTGCTGGTTGCTGTTGTTTACGGCCTTGGGTTTGGAACTGTACAACCAATTCTGAACGCCTTGGTTATATCCTTATCGCCACCCGAACGCAGAGGTGCCGCTAATGCAACATTCGCCGTAGCAATGGACTTGGGCATTGGGTTGGGTGCTGTTGCTCTCGGCTTCGTAGCACAAAAAACGAGCTACGTATACATGTACGGCAGCTCAGCGATTTTTGCACTGTTTGCACTAGTAATGTACTATGCCTTTCTTCACAAAAAATTGCCCCAGTGAACTCGTTCAACTAAAGTTGAACATCGGTGCCATCCCATTTGTAGAAGTGGTAGTCTTACATTAGATAAATTATGAAAAAAGAACCCACCCCTATAAATTATGCTCCCCTTAAGGAGACAGGTTAAGTGAACTCGTCCAGCTAAAGCTGAACATCGAGTCTTCGGTGACGATAGTCTCCTGTGGAGAGTATCGCCGTAGCCGCTGATATCCAAAAGATGCACTCAGCGGCGAAGGATGGACTCTACCACCGAAGCAGAGTACGGGGACCCACTCCCACTTGAAGAAGTGGGAGTCTTACGATTGGATAAAATAATCTGTTGCTGAAAGGGGGTATTTTCGCTGGGATAAATTAAATCGCAAGGTCCTGTCTCTCAAACACCCTTTTTGCATAATACCAGAGGACTGCTGAAAAGGCATTAAGCCCTATAATCGACCCTGCTGGGTTTGTAGTTCCTTCTAATATAGATTGAGGCTGAAACCACCGGAAGAGAGAGAGGTTTCTTAGCCAAGAATATTTATCACTGAGTCCTCCTACGATATCCAGACTATAGAATAACAATGTTAAACCCGCAGCATAAGTTACAGCACGTTCTCCTTCAACTAACCATGCTGAGAAGAATAGGCTATAGAGTTCAATCAGTGTAAATAACGCAAGCCCTAAGATTCCTAATCGTATATAATTTCCGTGGTCGATTGTAATTCCAAAGCGAGAGGTACCGAAAAAGAGTCCACCGATTGTGACAGCAACTAAAACAGCACCTGAGCCAACCAACACTCCAGCCTGAGTCGATAGAATCTCACCTCGAGATACCGGTGTAGATAGAAGAAGGGCTAAAGAGCAATCATCTATCATTTTGGCTAGCAGGGCATTTGCAGTTTGAATTCCATGAAAGGCCATGAGCATGACCCAGATCCTCGAAAAAAACTGGCCTGAGATAAAGGCTTCAAATGTATCCGTGCGTGCGTTTTCAGGAACTCCGAACACAGTTTTTACAGCGGATGGAATTGACTCTGCGACCTGCACTACCGCTGGATTCTTAGCAACTACAGGGTAAACCCAAGTCAAAAGTCCCTCGTAGAGAAAAATTCCTGTAGAAATCGCGGCTATTTTCTTGCGTTGTTGCTTAAACATTGCCCGAAACAATGCTCTATTCATAATCACCCCACCTTAAGTTGTAACATTAGTCTCTCGTCAAAACCACGAGGACTACCGATAGAAATCCATAAATGCCTCCTCTAAATCCAAAGAACGTTGCCTAAAGCTTATTACATGAACTTGAGTCAGAGCCAACCAGAGTTTATCCATTTCACCTGTAATACGGATAATACAGGATTTTCCCTGAATATTGAATAGATTTAGCTGCCTTTGTTTAAGAAACTCTAATTCCTCTTCATTCTCCACTTCAATTTCAAACGTTTGATGCTCCGCATCTCTTAGCTGAGAGATACTTTGAATGGTTAAAAGTTCTCCCTCTCGAATTATCCCGACATGTTCACATGTGCGGTCAATCTCCACAAATTGGTGGGAAGACATAAACAAAGTCTTCCCTCTTTTCTTTTCCTCCAGGATTAAATCAATAAATACCTTTTGCATTAAGGGGTCCAATCCAGAAGTCGGTTCGTCAAGAATAAGCACTCTCTTATCCAACATTAAGGCCGCAATTATCCCTAACTTCTGCTTCATCCCCTTAGACATCTTCCCAATGAGAATTTTTAAATCCAATTCTAGGACACTTGCTAAATAATCTCGATTCCTCTTTATTTGCCGTTTATTGCCGTGCATTCTGGCAATAAGATCTAAGAAATCAAGGGCTGTTAAGCTCTCCATAAAATGAAGTTCGCCCGGCAGGTAACTAACGATCTTCTTAACTTCTGCTTTCTCTCTCCAGCAATCAAGTTCATTTATAGTTACTCGTCCCGAATCCGGCTTTAAAAAGCCCATTAGAAGACGAATAGTCGTTGTCTTCCCTGCCCCATTCGGTCCGAGAAACCCAAACGCTTTTCCAAAATCGACTTGGAAATTAAGGTTTCTTATTCCTCGTCCTTCAGAATACAACTTGTTCAGTTCTTTAACCTCAATCATTTCTTCCCTACTTCCTTAGAAAGACCTCTTCTTTAACAATTTATCAATTTCAAAAATACCAAGACTTTTTTTAGTCCAATGGCTTTCTGGCAAAGAAATAATGAGAGACCTTAAAAGGTAACGGAATCACTTCAATCTGACCAAACCCGGCTCGTTCTAAGAGGTCTAACATCTCTTTTTCCAAAGGTAATCCCTCAAAACCCTCATGACAGGACAGGAAAAAACTCATCAAATTTTGTGGAATATGGGTCTTGAAAAGTTGAAAGGCGGGAGCTACTCCGCGCAGAGCCGTTAAAATCCCAATTTGACCTCCTGGTTTTAATAAATGCATAAGAGAATTTAAAAGCTCCATACGCTTATTACTATCAAAATAATAGATATTGTTATTGAGCAAACAACAATCATACGTGCCTGGAGTATCGTTAAACTCAAAAACATCCGTCGACTCAATTCGAATTCGCCCTTGATAAGATTCTGTTTCAGCTGCAGCTCGATTGGCTACTGACGGATTAATCTCAAGACCCACTCCCATTAATCTCGGAAATTCTTCAACCAGTCTTCGTAACAACACTGCTTCACCACAGCCAATATCTAATACGTTACGCCAACCATCCTTTTCACATTTTCCCTTAAGCACTGGCCAAACAAATAGTTCTGAAGATTTAGAGGCTCTGGAGATAAGCTCATTTTCCATTTCACTATCCATCTGGCCCCGCGGGATTTCACCTCTTATCAAATCGGGCAATTGCGCAAAACAAGGCCACCAATAAAGGGCAAACTCTTTGTACAGCGCTTCTAAGCCATACTCACGGTACTTATGAATGGCCTTGCCCATTTTACTCAGCTGATACCTTCCATTAGTAAAAACAACAAGTTCTTGACTCCTTGCCTGTTCCAACCAATGATCCAGTAAAAGAGGATCCCAATTTGAGTTTTCTGCCAGTATATTCTCTTTAGTTTCTTCTTCAATCAAGCGTTCCCAAAGATTAAGTTCATAACCAGTATGAACAAGCCACAAAAATCCTAAATTCTCCATGAGCGAAACTGTCTTTCCGAGAAGCGCCAACATTCCTATTTGCATGGGGTTCACCTCATCTAAAATACTTTGTAGAAAATTCAGCTAGCGCCAGTCCTTTAGGCGCCAGCGCTAGCTGAATTTATTTTTTAATATACTTCTAAATATTCCTTTCTAACTAGTAGTAACACTTTATTCCTTCTGTATTAAAGCATATTTTATTAATCAGTGGTGCAGCGTCAGTTGCCTGTTTTCCAACTTAATTCATATTTTACTTTATGTTTATTGCTAAAAAGTAGTGTCTGTCTCCCTAGTCCCCCCAAAAAATCCTCCATATATTCCCAAATCTTAGCCTCCTCCAGATAAATCTTCGGCTAAAGGGTTTAGCTTGTTCAACCAGGCTTAAAGTAGGATCTAATTCTTTTAGAGTTCCCTCAAGGGTCAGCAAGGTTTTACCTACGAGAAGAAATTCCGAAGGAATTTGAATTCCATGACGAAAAATAATATCAAAAAAATCCTGCATTGATTCTCCTATGGCAAATCTCCCTTGAGTAACGTTCATATGTTTATGCTGCAAGGCACAAATATCTGCTTTGAAGATTTGCCTGTCCACAGAATCAGATACAATCCCCATTCGTGAGAGAGTCTTGAGTATCAAAGCATCATTTCCCCGAACAAGTCCAGTAACTAGTAATAAGATTTGATCTCTCATGGAACGGGATAGATGTCCTGTAATCCCGAAATCAATCAAGGCTATCTTTTCTCCAGGCAAGATAAGAACATTACCGGGATGAGGATCGCCATGAAAACATCCATCCAGAAGAATTTGTTGGAGGAGCACTTTACTTAATCGATCAGCGATTCGATGAGTATTATAAGTAGTCTCTTGTGAAACTTGATGTAACGGAATCCCTGAAATATACTCCATAGTTAAAACTGAAGGATGAGTAAATTCCCAATAAATCTTGGGAATCACTAAATTGGAATTCCCCTTAGATAATTTTAATAGTTTTGCAGCATTTTTCCCCTCATTAAGAAAATCTAATTCCCGGGTAATCGTCTCGGAAAATTCTTCAAATATCTTCCGAATAGGATAGCGTTTTCCATACTTTGTTCTCTGTTCAATTCGGTTGATAAGGATTTGGAAAATTTCTAAATCTATTTTAACAGTCTCGCGAAGGAGTGGGCGCTGCACTTTTACTGCCACTCTTTCTCCATTATGCATGACTGCTTGGTGTACTTGACCAATCGACGCTGCAGCAAGAGGAATAGGATCAAATTTCTTATACACTAACTCCATACCGGACTGTAAAGAATCTTCGACTACCCGGCGTACTATCCCATAGGAAAGTGGAGGAACACGATCTTGGAGTTTCTCTAATTCTCGAATAATAGGTTGCGGAAGTAAATCCGACCGGGTACTCGCTATTTGTCCAATTTTAATAAAAGCCGCGCCCAGCTCCTCGAATGCCTTTCTCAGATGAACTCCAACATATGCTAAGTTTTTCTCCGGCATTGTGCTTAAATTTCCTGGGATTAGCCAATGGCCGAATCCGTGTCTAATGAGTACGGAAAGGATCTCATAGTAACGTGCAAAATGTTTCTCCGGTATTCCAAACATACTGAAACTCTCCGTTTCTTAAGGGCTACTATATTGTAATGGAACTATAAGCATAACGTGACAATGATTCCACTTCATTAAGTCCTTGCTGACTCGATTTTCGTTGATAGTCAAAAAAAGAAAACCACCTCGCTTCATGCGGAATATATTGGTATAACTCAAAAACGGGACAGCTGGCCATGGATGGCCGAGTGTACAAAAATGAGCAGGCTTCACCCCCTGCTCAATTCTTCAACTAACTTGATTAGTAAATGCTTCAAATTGAAATTGGAGAACAAATTGTTGTGGTCAATTTGTTCTCCAAGTCTTAATCATGTTCTCCTAATTTCCTTGAAACTCCAGTTCGCTAAAGAAATAATAATCGACACAAGAAACGCCACTCCAAACCCTTTTACATAAAATCCTGGCAGCAACCAACTAGTAAGCATGATCATCCAAGTATTGATCACGAGCGTGAAAACTCCTAAGGTTAAAAGATTGAGAGGAATGGTCAATATGATCAGTAAAGGGCGGATTATTAGATTGACAAAACCGAGGACTATTCCAGCCCCTAAAAAATGGAGTGGGGTCGTCGCTACTATAGGCAAAAACTGGGCCGCAACAAAAAACGTAAATGCACTGACTAGGACACGATACATTTGTGGTTTCAATCTCTTCCCTCCGTTCACCTTAAGCTGACTTTAACCTGAACATCTCCGGACTTCACATCGACTACATCCAAACCTTTATATCTACGTAAATCTTTGATAACGCTATAAGCCACAGAGATAATGTCACTAGGAGAAATTGTTCTAACCCAAATCAAATTCTTTTGAGCCTTTTCATCTCGAGGAAGAGGAATATGCTTTAAAACCATTTCTCCAACCCATGCTAAGTCGCTTAGGGCCATGAAGAATTCATCCACTGCCCAAACTGGTACTGGTAAAGTATATCCCCTATGCCCTTGGACTTTGACTCTTATCATTAATAGAAGGGCGGATTTACTCCACATACACTTCTACCTTGATTTTTCCCTCTTCAGGATCGGCAACTTCCACATCCACAATCTTGCCATCAAGGCTTTCTTCTAGTATACGGGCAAGACTTTCCACATCGAAATTCTGTAAATCGAAACCCTTCTTTTCCAACTCATCACGCTTGTCAGCTGGAACAAAGCTCATTGCATAAACCACCAGTTTGGAAGCAGAACGTATCAGACTCAGAGGAACATTAACATTCACCTTTAACGTCTTTTCTCCAACAACTCGAACTCGCAAGAAGCGTTCTCCACCTGGCAGTATCTCTTTTTTAACAAACATATTCTCAGAGAACGTAGAAGTCCCCTTATGGGAATTCCCCTCCTCAATCGCCTTTAGTAAATCCATACCTTCCGCTGCAGTTAGCTTACCTTCTTGAATCATCTCCAGAACCTTCATTTTTTCACTACTCATTTACTACTCCCCTTTTTCAATCTAATTTCACGAGCAGCTTCTTGTGCCGATATTTCCCCCCGCTCAAGAGCTTCCAGGATCTCCTGTCTGCGCAAACTTTCTTCCGGTGAGTTCACTTTTTCATTCTCAGGGCCTTTCTCCTTATCTACTCCGTATCCAAGCGCCTCAATGACACTATCTAAGCGACTGCGTACCGTCGGATAAGAGATACCCAATTCTTTTTCCACCTCTTTGATATTCCCCCGGCACTTAATAAATGCCTCCATGAAGATTAACTGTTCTGCTGGCAGTCGACAGAACCTACACGAGCTGAATTCTCCTTCGATTTTCGTGGGACAAAATGTACAAGTAAGTTTACTAACCTTCATTTCATGATCACACACCGGACACCGATGGGGCATCTTATAAGTCAAGATTATCACCTCTAACGTCAAACATTACTAAGCACTTCTCATTTATTAAGATAATAAACCTATATATCAATAATGTCAATTATTTATTAAATATATTTAATATACACCTTGATATTATTAAGGTGGAATAAGGTTGTCTTATATTGCAACATAGTTTGGTATGACGCTAGAGTAAATCATAATGCAGCCAGCCTCCGGAGAGACTAGCTGCATTATGATGAATAATCAAATCTATGGAGGGATTATAATGCCTCAAATTAAGATTCGTGGCATTGAGACAGACATTATACGTAAACTAAGCAAGCGGCTAATCGATGAACTAACAGTACTGACAAAATCTCCAAGGGACGACTTCACCCTTGAGCTGATTCATTCAACCTTTATCTTTGATGGAGAAGTTGTCCATAGCTATCCTTTTGTCGAGATCGCTTGGTTTGACCGCGGGCAAGAGATTCAAGATCAAGTTGCTCAATCCATCAGTCGATTAATCAATGAAGCAGGCTACCCTAGCGTCGATATTATGTTCACGATATTGGAGAAACACCTCTACTATGAGAATAGCGAGCACTTCTGACAAGGAGCAGAAATCGTTCCTTTCATGTTCTCAAACGTCCAACCAAAAAGGACCCTAACCAAGAACATCCTACCGTTAGGCAAGCATATAAAATATTTAATCCTATAAATGGTAAGTCCTGGTTAACGTGGGTGAGTCTTAGTTCACCCGCACTGGTTATCTTAGTACTTTATTCTTTGAGGTTTTTTGACTTCTTTTGAGTAGAATTCTAGTAGAATTTTATACCCGCGATTACCTGTGAGAAAGTTGATGCGAATTTAAACGCGATTCGTAGTTTTGAACTCCTTAACGGAACCCGTTAAGGTCATACCCTAACTCTCTAATTTTATTCAACCGATATTTGAATCCACTAACAGATACGAAGCTGTTGTTTCTAAATCAACGACTGCTTTTTTCTTGAGAATTTCCAAAGCATAGACGGTTGTAGCACGTTGAATCGTTATTAACCGACTCATACGTTACCCTAGGTGCTCGCCAAAAATATAACTACTCTCCCACACTTACCATCTTCCAATAGAATCCCCGCAAGGCTTCGCCATAAAACGACATAAAAAATATGACTACTTTGGTAAAATATATTATTAACAGACTATTTCCAAACGTTTGACATCTTGTAAAGACTACTATTTATGCTTGGCCTGTAGTAAATATATTGCAGAAGTATTAAGGAGGGATAAAATGTGAGACAGATTCTGGTCAGAAGCGACCATTGCCTCGGGTGTAAGAGCTGTGAATTAGCTTGTGCCGTGGCACACTCGACTAGCAAGACCCTTTTCGAGGCGATTGGAGAACTTAAACTTCCTCAGAAACGGATCTTTGTCGAGTCCAACGGGGATCATAATTTCCCTTTTCAATGTCGTCAATGTTTAGATGCTCCTTGTGTTCATGCCTGTATGAGTGGGGCTATGCAGTTTGACTTGAAGACTGGGTTAATTCAAGTCGATGACCAAAAATGCGTTGGCTGTATGATGTGCGTGATGGTCTGCCCCTTTGGTGTTATTGCGGAAATTCCGGCTACCCATAGAGTGGCCAAATGTGACCGATGTCAAGAATTAGATTACGACCCAGCTTGTGTCTCAGCCTGTCCAACGAAGGCTTTGGAATTTGTTGAAGTTCAAGAGTTTGCCCACAGTGGTCGGCAAACCTTTTTAGACCAAATGAAGGGAGTCAACTAATAATGAAATCTCCAAAATCAATTGATCCAGCCGTCTTAGAATTATTACCCAAAGCGGCCTTAGATGGAGTAGAAACAGTTTGGGACCGCTATGAAGCACAACAACCCCAATGTGGTTTTGGAAGTTTAGGGGTCTGTTGCCGACATTGTGTTCAAGGTCCCTGTCGAATTGATCCCTTTGGTAATGGACCAAAAACGGGAATTTGTGGAGCGAGTGCGGATGTGATTGTAACCCGTAATTTGCTCAGACAAGTGGCTGGCGGAGCAGCAGCCCATGTTGACCATGCCTATGAGGCTGTCGAAGCTTTAGAGCTGGCAGCCAAAGGAGAAATTAATTATAACATCACTGATGAGACAAAATTGCAACAAATTGCCCTCGGGTTAGGCTTGGAGATCTCTGGCAAGAGCAAGGCAGAACTAGCCTTAGATGTCGTCGAAGTTGCTTATGCTGATCTAGCTTACCATGGAAATAAGCCAGTGCAATGGTTGATGGTCAATGCACCCAAAGAGAGAATTGCCGTTTGGAAGAGTCTTGGGATTCTACCGCGCAACCCCGATCGGGAAATTCGTGAAGCGATGCATCAGACAACCATGGGTATGGATGCTGACCCTGTGAATCTAGTTTTAGCTACCGCTAAACAAGGGTTAGTAGATGGCTATTCCGGCCTAAAATTAGCCACAGACATGCAAGATATCCTTTTTGGGACACCGACACCCGTCGTAACAGAAGCCAATTTGGGAGTTCTCAAAGAACACTCTGTTAATCTCATTGTACATGGGCATGTTCCCTTACTTTCAGAAAAAATTGTTTATTGGGCCAAAAAACTCCAGGCGGAAGCAATCCTAGCCGGCGCCGAAGCAATCTCAGTGTCTGGAATTTGCTGTTCAGGTAATGAAGTCTTAATGCGCAATGGGATCCCGCTGGCAACTAACTTCTTAGCTCAAGAATTAGCGATAGTTACTGGAGCCGTTGACGCAATGGTCGTTGACGTGCAATGTATCATGCCTTCCTTAGCTCAAGTAGCCGCTTGTTATCATACAGAGATTATCACAACTATGCCGATCGTCAAACTACCTGGAGCCACCCACCTTCCATTTACTTTAGAAAATGCGGATGAGACAGCACAGGAAATTGTGCGCAAGGCAATCACTGCTTATAAACGAAGAAACAGCAAAAAGGTTCAAATTCCCAATTATAAACAGAAGATTGTGGCTGGATTCAGCGTAGAGGCCATTATTGGGGCTCTATCAACAGTAGACGCTGAACAACCGTTGAAGCCTCTCATAGATAACATTGTCAATGGCAATATCTTAGGAGTAGTGGCCACAGTAGGGTGCAATAATGCCAAAGTAACTCAAGATTATATGCATGTAGAATTAGTGAAAGAGCTTGTGAAAAATAATGTATTAGTAGTCGCTACGGGATGTTCTGCTCATGCCCTAGCTAAAGCGGGCCTTATGAATTCTGACGGCACGGAAGCTTATGCAGGGGAGGGCTTGAAAGCAGTCTTGTCTGCGATTGGCCAAGCCGCAGGTCTAGGTGCACCACTTCCACCAGTTTTACATATGGGAAGCTGTGTGGATAATTCGAGGATTGGAGATTTGGTCACGGCAATTGCGGCCTATCTAAATGTGGATTCCGCCTTATTGCCAGTGGCAGCGAGTGCACCCGAACCCCAGCATGAAAAGGCCTTGAGTATCGGAACCTGGGCTGTGACCATGGGACTTACCACTCACCTTGGAGTTGTTCCACCCGTGTTAGGGAGCAAACTGGTGACTGAGTTGCTTACCCAGGGTCTAAGTGATGTAATCGGGGGAAAATTCTATGTCGAAACGGATCCCTTGAAAGCAGCTGAAGGACTTCTTGCGGATATCCGTGCCAAACGGAAAAAACTCGGACTTTCCTAGTTAAGGAAGGAAGAAATTATGACTTACATTGTTGTTGGAAATAGCGCAGCAGGGTTGTACGCAGTTGAAGAAATCCGAAGGCACGACTTACAATCAGATCTAATCGTACTCACAGAAGAACAAGAACCAAGTTATTCTCGTTGCCTCACCACTTATTTCCTAGCAGGAGATATTCCAGCTTCCCACCTTTACTTACGTAACGCTGATTTCGCCGAACGACTAAATCTAAAGATAATTTACGGAGTCCAGGTTAATGGAGTCGATCCCCAACGCCAAATAGTTCGAAGTGCTGATGGACAGGAGTGGCACTATAGCAAACTTTTGCTTGCCATGGGATCTTCAGCGAATAAACTTACCATCCCCGGTGGAAATCTTCCAGAAGTTTTTACTCTGCGTACCCTGGAGGATGCATTAAGCATAAATAAGGTCGTGGAGCAAGGTGCACAAAAGGCCGTCGTTATCGGAGGAGGTTTAGTCAGTTTAAAGAGTGCTTATGCCTTGAGAAAACGCGGGCTTGATGTTACCGTTCTGGTCTCTTCCGGACAGATCCTCTCTCAAATGCTTGATGCAAAAGCTGCCAGCCTGCTTCAAGAGCACTTGAGAATTAATGGTCTTAAATTTCTTTTACAAACCGAAGCTATGACTATTACTGGAGAAGACCATGTTCAAGGTGTAATGATCACACCTCAAACAGAACTTGCCGCTGATTTAGTGATTGTTGGCAAGGGAGTTCGTCCAAATGTAGGGGAATTAAGAAGTAGTCGCTTTAATATTGGGCAGGGTCTTCAGGTGGATTCTTATTTAGCTACCAACCTTCCCAATATATACGCCGCCGGAGATATTGCCGAAACTTGGGACCTGGTTCGCCAGAAGTTCACCGTGAATGCCACCTGGCCCAATGCTACCACGCAAGGCAGAATTGCCGGAGCTAATATGTGTGGAAAACAGGAAGTTTATTCAGGATCTCTAGGTTTAAACTCTGTGGACTTTTTTGGCCTCTCAGCGATGTCCGTAGGAATTACAAAACTTCAAGACAATAAGGACGCTGGAGATTGGGACCAAGAAGAAGACCTAAAAATTGCTGGAGATAAGCCCAACTATCGTAAATTGGTTTGGCAAGGAGATATTCTAAGGGGATTTGTCCTTGTTGGTGACACATCTAAATGCGGTATATTGACCGCCTTGATTAAAGCAGGTCGCCCCCTGACTCGAGTTCAAAAGAATTTAACGTTAGGTAAAAGAGGAGCCCTAGCAGTAGGTATAATGAAGTAAAAAACTTGGCTGGCGTCATGCAATAGGCGCTGACCATGAATGTAATGTCCGAGTGCCCTTGCAGCAAAGACTTGAACACGGATGTTCGAGATTAGAACACCGCCATGGATGGCAAGGTGCTTTCACAAGTGGTGCCGCACAGCGGCATGAAAGTCTGGCTAGTATAGAATAGAAAGGCAGCCTGGATGTTAATTCCAGGCTGTGCTAATAAGGATGGGATAAATTGATTTATGCTTTTGATGGTTATACTCCCGAAATAGGGGAGGAAACATATGTAAGCGAAACTGCAATAGTGATTGGAAATGTGAAAATTGGAGCCAACTGTTATATTGGTCATGGAGCAATTCTGCGCGGCGATTATGGCAGGATTGAAATCGGCTCGGGAACTGCTGTTGAAGAAGGGGTAATAATCCACATACGACCCGATGGGTTAAGCAAAGTTGGTAATAGTGTTACGTTTGGGCATGGGGCAATAATTCATTCAGATGATATTGGTGATTGGGCCGTCATCGGAATGGGAGCAATTGTTAGTATTGGGGCAAAAATTGGTGCAAATTCTATAGTGGCAGAGGGGGCAGTCGTAAAAATGAATCAGGTGATTCCTGAAAATGTCGTGGCTGCAGGTAATCCAGCTAAAGTGGTTCGTGAATTAGAGACTAAGGATATTAAAATGTGGACATGGGGAAAACAGCTTTATGTCGATTTAGCAGCAAAATACCTGAAAATAGGAATGCAAAGAATTCCAGATTAGTGGCATCTGACTTAAGCCATTTAGCCGCCACCACTCGATTTATTCTGCTCTTCTTTAAGGGCCATTAAGACAAGGCAAATATTATTAACATCTTCAGTACTTAACTTATCAAAGTCAAGAAGCTTTGAATTAATAGTTTGAATCACCTCTTTTTTATAGGAATAAACTTCTGTAGGTTTTTTAATAAAGTATGTAGCGATCGTTCCTGTAAGCATACCTATAAAGCCGATACCAGTAATCATTAAAATTACAGCAATTATCCTCGCTATCGGAGTACTTGGAGATATATCTCCATATCCTACTGTGGTAGCAGTCACAAAGCTCCACCATAATGAGTCTGCAAAGGATCTTTGTTCTGTAAGATGCATTCCTAAGGCACCTAAAAAAATCGTTACTAGGGTAAGCCAAAGAACGTAATGAAAATTATTGGTTCTTATAAACTTGTCAATATACTTTCTGATTTTTAATATAAATATTAAGATTCTTAACACTTTGAAGAGTTTAGTTAATCTAGCAGCCTGAAAAACAGAATTAAAGGGTATTATTGCGATAAGGTCGATAACATTACTTTTTACAAATTTTACTTTGTCTTCCGCAAGATAAAGTCTTAAAAAGTAATCAATGGAAAAGACAACCAAAATAAAGGTGTCAATAAGTTTAAATTTATACTCATGGAATTGGTTTAAGTACTCCACTATGAGAATTCCTAAAACTGCCAGCGACAATAGGGCCATAGTGCTTTCATAGATTAAAACCAGTCTTTTGTTTTTCTCTAATCTTAAAAAGATATTTCTAATCGATGCATGAATTGTCATATGATAACCCTCAATCTCGTTAAAAACTCTGCATTTCTTTCTACTACGCATATTTCTCTACCCAAAAAACTAGGACTATTACTTCTCCATATGTCACTATTTCTCCTTTAAATTTAGTGTTAACTACAAGTGTTTAATATTATAGCCAACACATTTAAAGATATTGAAAAAAAGGGGGGACCGGCGCAGTGTTCTGTACTCCACGCCTATCCTCCCCCTTTTTCCCCTATGGGACTAAATCAGTATAACTAATTTATAAGTATTAGCTCTTATTTTAATTACGCACGCCATAATCTTAAAGTAAGACAGCGTAGGCTTCCACCTCCAGCTAATAGGGCTTGGGGGTGAAATTCAATGATTTGGACACCACGTTGCTGCAATCTTTTTTTAGTCTGATTACTTAATGCAATATCATAATGAATGATGACTTTAGGTTCGAGGGTAACAAAACTGCAACCCCAATTTTGCTGTTCGGCATCATTTAGTTCTATTAGCTCGATATTCTTCTTACCCAAATATTTCCGGATATCGATTTCAACACGCTTTTGCTTGGTAATCAAGTACGTTTGTAGAAAAGCTGGAGGAAAAAAAACTGCTAAATCCTCATTGATTCTATTAAAAATCATATCGGCATGCATGAATCTCCGTGCCTGGGGTGCCTTAATATAAATCACTTCTTCAAAAATCTCTAAGGCCTTAGTAAAAAACCCTTCAATAGTACTAGCTTTAAGCCGTTCAGTATCCGCAATAATCAACGTAAGCGGAGACAAAACCAAGCAACCTTCAAACTCTTCATCGTCTTCAAATTCATGAAAAATTGGTATATTAAGGTTTGTTAAGACTTCCTTTACTACCATTTCCTCACCAGCCCTGGTACCTGGACACATTTTTGATAAAATAGCCCCTTTGCTCGTAACCACTGCAATATCATTAAGATATGCCAAATTCGGAAGTTTAGGCAATAAGTCTTTTGTCTGTTGGACAAAGTTTCTAACTTCTAGCACCTCTACATCGTGCGCTTTTAACAACTGAGCATATTGTTCGTGCTCCTTAAAATATTGATCTGCCTGTGGGACATTATTGAACAAGTGATACTTATAATTCGATTGGGTAACGGAAAAGAGTGACTCCACCGGGTTATGAAGCAAAACTTTCTTTAAGCGTGCTAGTTTTTCACTTCCAAACTTTGGTTTTATCTTAATCATACTTTAACACCCTATCCTAAGCTTTTTGTAATAGTTCTCAGAATCACTTTTTGCTCTAGCAATTAATTTTTTGGATAATTTTGAAATAAAATGCTTTATAGTTTTCCCTGCATTGTCTATAATATGTCTATAAGGTCACCCATAACTGGTCTCCTTGATGATAAATTCTATTATCATTAAGAATGAATATACCATAGGAAGTTTATCATACATACGAATTTTGCCAACAAGACTCAACCTTTAAATTCTAGGTCAACCCATAGTAATTAATCGTTCTATCTGATTATAGTGAGGTGTAGATTTTGAATGACCTTGTAATCCAGAGATTGGCGCAGGCCCTAGAGATACGTGAAGATGTCGCTCTCGTTATTATCACAAAAACAAAAGGTTCTTGCCCACGGGGAGTTGGCACTATGATGCTGGTTAATGGTGATGGGCACTTACTCGGAGGCACGATTGGTGGCGGAGTATCAGAGTCCAAGGCGGCAATTGAAGCTGCCAAATGCCTTAAACAAGGAATCTCCAAGTCAATCCGTTATGAGCTTGAGATTAATTCCAGTGACCCCCAAGAACTTGCAGTTCTTTGTGGCGGTGAAGTTGAAGTATTCATTCGTGTTTTTAAACAAGCAAATCACTTACTGATTGCTGGGGCTGGTCATATTGCTCTGGCACTTTATCGATTGGCTAAGGTTTTAGGATATTTTATTACAATTATAGACGACAGACCCGAGATGCTAACTCGAGAACGGTTCCCAGATGCCGATGAGTTAATTTCCGGAGATATAGTCACTGAGCTCAAGCGCTACTCGACAAATGAACTTACCTCAATTGTGATCTGTACCTATCAACATACGCTGGACGAAGCAACTCTGGCAACGGCCATCGTAAAGCCAAGCCGTTATCTCGGAATGGTCGGCAGCCGCAAAAAGGTTGCCTTATGTTTCCAACATCTTGAAGCTCAAGGGGTGGCGCTCGAGGACTTGAGCAAGATTCATACGCCTATTGGGCTCAATCTCGGAGGGGAAACACCGGAAGAAATTGCCCTTGCTATCTTAGCAGAGATCCAAGCTGTAAAATATGCTCGTAACGCTGATTTTATTCGTGCAAAAACCTAAATACTAATCTGCAAAGCAAGAAAAGACACCTTTTATCCGTCTAATACCACGTATAAAAGGTGTCTAAAATTATTTAAACAAATTAAAATCAAACTGCCCACCTTATCGATAGAAAGTGTGATAAATTCTTGTGATAAATTCTAAAGAATCTTATCCGATCTTATTACGAAGCTGACCAATCCCATCCACTTCGATCACAATTTCATCTCCCGATTTCATGGGACCCACTCCTTCAGGTGTACCCGTCATAATTACATCTCCCGGATTAAGGGTCATGACCTGAGAAATGAAACTGACAAGTTTAGCAACTGAATGAATAAAATATTTAGTATTGGAAGATTGTTTAGTCTCTCCGTTAAGAACTGAACGAATATCAAGTTCACTTACATCTAAATCTGTAACGATCCAAGGTCCAATTGGACAGAACGTATCAAACCCTTTACCCCGAGTCCATTGACCGTCCTTTTTTTGGAGATCCCTTGCAGTCACGTCATTGCCACAGGTGTAGCCAAAAATTGAGTCAAGCACTTGATCTTCTGTTACATCTTTCATAGTCTTTCCGACAACTGCAACAAGCTCTGCTTCATACTCAACACGGTTACTCATTTTAGGAATAATCACTTCATCCTCCGGTCCAATTAATGAAGTCAGCGGTTTGAGAAAGAGAACGGGTTCTTCATGAAGGATATCCCCCATTTCCTCAATATGTTTTGAGTAATTTAAGCCAACACAAATAATTTTACTAGGTTGTACTGGAGTTAACAATTTAACGTCGTTTAAATTAACTATATCTCCAGTAAGTTTAAAATTTTCTTCAAAATAAGATCGGTCTAAGAGAAATATTTTTTCACCTTCAAGCTCCCCATAGCTAGCTTTACCTTGATATTCAAAACGAACAACCTTCACGAAAATTCCCCTTTCAACTTAACAACTCTTTTTAGTGTTATTCAATTATAAGTTATATAGGCGGTCTCTTCTCCAAAAATGCAGACATTCCTACGACAGACATCACCATTCCCCCAAGTTTAGTATTGATAAAACCCTTTACCTGTTTTACGTCCTAAGAAACCAGATCGGACCATCTTTTTAATCACCTGGCAAGGGCGATACTTGGGATCACCGAATTCAGTGTATAATGTTTCCATTATAGCAAGACAGACATCTATTCCAATCATATCAGCTAGGGCAAGCGGTCCAATTGGGTGGTTTGCTCCAAGGCGCATTGCTGTATCAATATCTTCTGCCGATGCGACTTCCTCCATATAAATGCAGGCCGCCTCATTGATCATAGGTACTAACATTCTATTGACGATGAAGCCAGGAGCCTCTTTGACTTGAACAGGTACTTTCCCAATTGTTTTTACAAAATCGTTAATGAGGTCAATCGTTTCAGGACTCGTCGATGCTCCGGCTATGACTTCAACAAGTTGCATAACATTTGCCGGATTAAAAAAGTGCAACCCGATTACTTTCTGAGAACGGTTTGTGGCTGAGGCTATTTCACTAATACTTAATGCCGACGTATTAGTAGCAAAGATTGTTTTTTCTGGACATTTCATATCCAATTCTTTGTATACAGTTTTCTTTACGGACATTTTCTCAACGATCGCTTCAATAACTAAGTCCGTGTCCTGTAATTCTTCAGCGAATTGTTCACTATCATAAACCCCTATCAGGTTCCTAATGGTCTCCGCCTTTTTCTCAGCTGTTATTTTACCCTTTTCAACTGCTTTATTGAGGTTCTTTTCAATAATACTCAGACCCTTTTGAACAAGACTTTCTGAAACGTCACGAAGAATAACTTTAATACCAGCTTGAGCGGTTACGAGCGCGATACCCGCACCCATTGTGCCCGCACCAAGAACAACAACTTTTTTCACGTTTATCCCTCCCAATCTACGGTATGGCCGAACCGCACAATTGATCGACTGTTGTAGCAGCACTGGAATTCCAGCGCCCAGCTGAATTTGACGAGCCGGATTTCCTTTAACCCCCGCTTTATAGACCATACCACCTACTACTTCTTCGACTGCACTACTATTAATTCCAGATTTCTCTAGAGCTTCTAGAGTGCTGCTATACCTAAATCTGCTGCGGAAACCTCCTTGAGTGAACCTAAAAATCTCCAATGGGTATTCTAGCACCCCCAACAATAACCACGTCTTCCACGATGAGTCCCCCTATTCCAGTAGTTCCGTAATCTTTTCAATAACGACAATGCTTAGTTGCCTCTCATACACCTCTATAGCATTTACTGTGGTACCAGCGATAACGACAGACATTTTATCACACTTAGTGTAGCGCTCAGCACAGTTTGCCGTACAACCACTAAGATATAAAATAATATCAGCCTCTAGATCGTTAAAGATCACAGACATACCATATTTAAGGAAGTAATTCCTGATTTGATCGGCAATACGGCCACGATCGATCCGTGGATTACACCCGCCACAAAATTTAATGCTTAACGTCATATATTTAATCCTTGCTAGTTCTCAGTCTTCAGTTGGAATACAAGCAATTGCCTTTGCAAGTGACTTTTTCTGTTCCATGTTGCTTTGGCGAGAAATCATAATACGTTGAGCTTGGGGTGAACCTGCTCCATGCATCGACTCCGTACGATACCCGACCGCCGCCGTGCCAAGTGTAATATTTTCAATCAGACGTAAGATGCGCATGCGGTGCTCGGTTGGAACTTTAGAGACTCCCTTAAAGTATTTTTCTATAACCTTCCCGATCTCTGGATGACGTAAGTCTTTTTCGGAGGGCATGGTAACCATTAATCCGCCTGCAATATCTTCGGCAAGCCGAGTAATTTCATAGGGAAAGCGAGTCACATTCTGCTTACAGACATTAGCAAGCATCAGGTCAATAATGTAGTTACCGGAAGCTGTCTTCGATCCTTCAGCCGAACAAGCGATACCGCAAGAGTATAGAGTCTCGTTGAGATGTACCATCTCGATTAATTTGTCTTTAATATGTGAAGCTTTTTGCGCGCCATTATACTCCGCGGCAAGGGCAGCCGCACCGATGAGTACATCACCAACTCCCACTTTACATCCCCCATAGCTCTGGCGATGGTACCCGGCGAAGCGCTCAACTAAAGCACCGCTGAACTCATATTCACCACACATGAAGACATTTTCCCAAGGGACAAATACGTTATCAAACACCATTAAGGCTTCATGCCCGCCGAACTTCTTATTGCCGACATCAATATCCCCTTCTTCTAATTTACGAGTATCGCAAGATTGCCGACCATAGATATAGTAAATGCCTTCAGCATCAGAAGGGGTTACAAAGGATACTGCATAATCGGAGTCATCTTGGCCCATGGAGATCGTTGGCATAACAAGGATCCAATGAGAGTTGATGGCACCCGTTTGATGAGCCTTGGCCCCCCGAACGACAATCCCATCTTCACGCTTCTCAACGACGTGAAGGTACAGATCTGGATCAGACTGCTTGCTTGGAGCAATACCGCGGTCCCCTTTTGGATCGGTCATCGCACCGTCGACCACCAAGTCCTCTTCTTGGATTTTGAGAAGGAACTGAGTAAACCGTTCATGGTATTTTGTTCCTAGTTTTTGGTCCATCTCAAAGGTTACGCTATCTACAGAATTGATAGCGTCCATGCCCACGCAACGTTGGAAGCAAGAAGCCGTTTTTTGACCGAGCAAACGTTGCATTTTCACCTTCTTGACAAGATCTTCTGTACTGCGATGTAAATTGCAGAAACGATTAATTTTTTTACCTGTAAGATGAGATGTTGCTGTCATTAAATCTTCGTACTCAGGTTGTTGCGCCAATTCGTAGGTTGCTTTCACAGAATTTAAAGATGGTCGAATGACAGGATGATCGACCGGGTTTTCTACGAGTTCACCTTGTAGATACACCTTAAGTTTAAGTTGACGCAGACTCTCTTCATATTGTTCTGGAGTTTTCATGTTCATCTCTCCTTATTATCAATTTAATTTAAAGCAAGTCGCTTATAGTTCTCCAACCGCTCTTTAGCATCACGTTCCGCCTTATCGAAGAGTGCTTGAGCCGTTTCCGGGAATTGCCTAAAAAGTGCTGAATAACGAACTTCACTGTTGATGAATTCCTGGAAACTCGCCGTCGGTTCTTTGGAGTCCAGACTAAATGGATTCTTACCTTCCTCTTTTAATTGAGGGTTGTAGCGATAGAGTGACCAGTAGCCTGCTTCCACAGCCTTCTTAGCTTGCAGCTGGCTTTTTCCCATTCCCGCACGAATTCCATGGTTAATACAGGGGGAATAGGCAATAATCAGTGAAGGTCCAGGGTATGCTTCTGCTTCAGCAATCGCTTTGAGGGTTTGGTTTTTATCGGCCCCCATTGCAATTTGCGCTACATAGACATATCCATAGGACATGGCCATCACTCCGAGATCCTTTTTACGGGTTTTCTTCCCACTCGCAGCAAACTGCGCAAGGGCTGCGGTCGGCGTGGATTTCGAAGACTGTCCCCCTGTATTGGAATAAACCTCGGTGTCAAACACTAAGACATTGACGTCTTCCCCAGCGGCTAATACATGATCCAGACCGCCATACCCGATGTCATAGGCCCAACCATCCCCGCCAAAGATCCATTGGGATCGTTTAACCAAGAAGTCCCGTCGCTCGTAGATCTCCCCTAAGAGTTCGTCGCTCCCTTTTTGGGCTTCCAGCTCAGCAATTAAACGGTCGGCTCGTTCTCGAGTTCCAATCCCCTCATCCTTATGGTTTAGCCAGTCTTCCAAGGCCACTTTCAGGGTTTCCTTGATATCCTTCTGCAAGACTTCACTTACTTTCCCCGCAAGAGCTTGTCGAACTTGGCTTACTCCCAGATGCATGCCAAAACCGTATTCGGCGTTGTCCTCAAAGAGCGAGAATCCCCAAGCCGGACCTCGTCCGAACATGTTGGTAGTATAGGATATCGCTGGAGCACTCGCCCCCCATACCGTCGAGCATCCTGCGGCATTCGAAATCATCATCCGATCCCCCACCAATTGTGTAATCAGCTTGGCATAGGGAGTTTCACCACAACCTGCGCAGGCGCCCGAGAATTGGATGAGGGGTTCAGCGAATTGACTCTCTTTTACCGTCACTTTTTGCTTAGAAGTAGTGGGTTTCGGTAAGATCGTCCGAGAGAATTCCCACCATTCTTCGCAGCGAGGACGCTGTAGAGCTAAGGGTTTCATCACAAGGGCCTTTTCTCTGGCTAAACACACCTCAACGCAGTTGCCACAGCCTGTGCAATCGATCGCCGAAATTGCTAAATGGTACTGTAAGCCTGGCTTTCCGGTAGCTGGTCGGGTAGGGAAACCTTCCGGCACGTTTTGGAGTTCAGCCTCGGTGGCTAGCTGTGGCCGAAGGACAGCGTGGGGGCAAACAAACGAGCATTGGTTACACTGGATGCATTGGTCCGGCTGCCATTCAGGGACATAGATAGCAATCCCCCTTTTTTCCCATGCCGTTACCCCCAGTGGATAGGTTCCGTCTTCCCTGCCATTGAAGACACTGACTGGAAGCTTGTCCCCTTCTTGGCGATTCATCGGGATCATGATTTTCTCGATGAATTCAGGTAAGTCTAGGCTGGCAGCGGCTTCATCCGCTTCGCTGTCGTTCCAGGATTTCGGTATTTCGACTCGAACGAGTTCCTGAATCCCTCGGTCAATTGCTGCATAATTCTTGTCGATAGCAGCTTGGCCCTGTTTTCCATAAGATTGGACAACCGCCTCTTTTAGGTAGCGGATGGCGTCTCCTAACGGAATAATGCCGGCAAGTTTGAAGAAGGCGGCTTGCATGATCATATTAATCCGTCCACCCATGCCGACTTCTTGAGCGATTCCTACAGCATTTAGGATATAGAATTCAATCTCATTATCAGCGAGATAGCGTTTGATCGAAGCAGGAAGGTTTTCTTCAAGTTCTTCCGGTTTCCATAAACAGTTCAAGAGGAATTTTCCCCCGGGTTTCAGGCCAGTAAGCACATCGTATTGGCGAACATACGCCTGATTATGGCAAGCGATAAAGTTGGCCTGAGTCACGAGGTAAGACGATTGGATCGGCTCTTTACCGAAACGCAGATGAGAAATAGTGACGCCTCCGGATTTTTTGGAATCATAGGCGAAGTAGGCCTGAGCATACAAGTCCGTATGATCTCCGATAATTTTAACGGCACTTTTATTAGCACTGACGGTCCCGTCTGAGCCAAGTCCCCAAAATTTACAGCACGTCGTTCCCGGAGGAGTTGTATAGATGTCTTCTGGATATTCCGGTAAGGACGAAAAGGTGACATCATCAACGATGCTGACGGTAAATGCACTACGAGGATCGTCTAGTTTAAGGTTCTCATAGATTGCTGCAATGTCCCTAGGCGTAAAATCCTTCGAACCCAGGCCATAACGTCCATTGACAATAATCGGTGCATTTCCTTTACGGTAAAAGGCATTTCTAGTATCTAGATACAAGGGATCGCCCGCTGCTCCAGGTTCCTTAGTCCGATCGAGAACGGCGATTTTCCGTACGCTCGATGGAATGGCTTGAAGGAAATGCTCGATAGAAAAAGGTCGATACAAGTGAACTTCAAGAAGCCCTACGTTTTCACCACGAGCGTTGAGATAGTTGATAGTTTCTCGGATGGCATCACACCCTGATCCCATAGCGATAATGATCCGCTCAGCATTCTCTGCTCCGTAATAATTAAAAAGTTGATAATTCCGTCCGGTTAATTTGTTGATTTCCTGCATATATCCTTCAACAATGCTCGGTATGGGTTGATAAAATTTATTAACAGCCTCTCGAGTTTGAAAATAGACATCAGGATTTTGGGTGGTCCCGCGTATTACGGGATGATCAGGATTTAATGCTCGTCCGCGAAATTCATTAAGAGCCTTTCTATCTAACAAAGCGGCTAATTCGTCATACTCTAGGACTTCAATCTTTTGAATTTCATGGGAGGTACGGAAGCCATCAAAGAAATGCAGAAAAGGTATACGCCCCTTAATGGCCGATAAGTGAGTTACTGCTGCTAAATCCATGGCTTCTTGAACACTGCTGGAGGCCAAGAGAGCAAACCCGGTTTGGCGGGTGGCCATAACATCCTGATGGTCTCCGAAAATGCTAAGCGAATTAGCGGCCAAGGCACGTGCACTTACATGAAAGACAGCCGGTAATAATTCCCCAGCGATTTTATACATATTGGGAATCATGAGAAGCAGGCCCTGGGATGCAGTATAGGTAGTCGTTAAGGCTCCCCCTTGTAAGGATCCGTGAACTGCTCCGGCTGCGCCCCCCTCCGATTGCATTTCAGTGACCCGGACAGACTGACCAAAAATGTTTTTCTTCCCTAACGCGGACCACTCGTCGACCATTTCTGCCATGTTTGATGACGGGGTGATCGGGTAAATTGCTGCTACCTCGGTAAAAGCGTATGAAATGTATGCTGCAGCAGTGTTTCCGTCCATTGTTTTTTTCCTGCGTTTTAACACCAATAACTCTCCTCTCTTATAATTCTAGTTGACCAAGGAATTGTATATCCTCGCAAAGGAATCTCACTTTTATCCCAATTTGTTTTCTGTTAAATAACTATTTTCGAGTTTTTATCTGTTCATTTCGGGATTTGCGATTCCTTTTATAGATAAATTAATTCTATAATTCTGGAGAAAATCCTTCTTTTTTTTGATAAAAATATATATATTTCGGAATAATCCATGTGCTTTATAGCTCTTACCGGCGTTTTCAAGTTTTATTTACTTATATCTCTAAGAATACGGCGCAACATGTCACTCTAAAATTGGAATACTTTATTTCTTTTCCATCAAGTTTAAAAATTATTTGTTAATTAAATGAAAAATATTTTTTCTAAAATCGGAACTTAAACAGTATTTTATTAATTAAAAATCTCAATTTTTTTATTCATCCAATTGCATCTTAAACATATTTATTATAAAATGGAATATATAATTCCAATATAAGGCGGGGAGAAAAATGAAAAAGCATGAGGAGAAATTTTACATTCAAGCTTTATACAAAGGACTTAACGTTCTTGAATGTTTTAGAGATAGCGATGAATATGGGGTAACCGAAATCGGTGAGCTTATCGATTTACCGGACAGTACCGTTCAAAGAATCGTAAATACTTTAGAGATGAAAGGTTATCTATATCAAAATACGAATAACAAAAAATATCGTTTGACACCAAGGTGCCTGTTAAATAACACCAACAACGCGAACTATCTTAAATGGAAAGATTATGCAAGAAAACATATGGAGACACTAAACGAGTTCTGTGATGAAAATGTTAATTTAGCTGTTCGACATGATAATTTGTGCAGCTATATTGATCTAGTTGAATCAAAGCAACTCCTACGCCCCAATTTTACTCTCGGTGATTCTTATCCAATTCATTGCACAGCATTAGGAAGGAGCCTTTTATCAGATTTAACCGATGCCGAAATCGATTTAACAATTCCAGAAAAACTAGAAGGGCGTACACCATTTACAGTAACAGACAGGAAAGAAGTAATTAAACGGATTAGAGAAATTCAGAAAAGCCGTTATACCACTGAGGTAGAAGAGTTTTATCTGGGGTTATCCTGCATCAGCAGTCCCATATGCGGTTTAGGGAATAAAGTAATTGCAGCAATTAGTGTCACCGCTCCAAAAGTTAGGATGGATGAACAAACAGTGTCAAAACTAATTCCGATGATCATAAATACTGCGGAAAAGATTTCCGATGAGTATAAGAAATTATTTGCTTCTGAGCAGTAAATCAATTTTCAAGACCCCCACTTCTTGTAAGTGGGGGTTCTTCTTCGTACTAGTAAGAAAGTTATAACTTTCGTTATATACTTTCCAAAAAGGTTCCTTCTCGCCACCCATGGCTACAGGGACACTCGACCATCCATGCAAGCGCATAAGTTATCAGTGCAACTATGGCCGACCGCCTACGCCTACGGCTTGGCGCTAGCCAAGTTTGTAATAAACTTCAGACAAACAGACATTCTGCAAGCGACTTTTGTTTTTTGGGCAAAAGATGCCAAAAGAAAAAAGCAACCCATTTATTCTATAGATCCAAAATTAAATCTTCAATTTTCCTTTTTGGGACATGAAGGATTCCCTGCTCATCTCGCCAATACCGAATATTCCCTGACGCTTCCACCTCTTCAAGAATAACTGCTTCTTTGGGCTTACCAATAGCCAGTACTGTAACTATTTCGTAGAATTCCGGCAAATTAAGTTCTTGAGCTAATACAGCACGATTAATACTGTTAAACCGGCACGCACCCAATCCCTTTTCGGTTAATCCGAGGAGTATGCTCTGAATTGAAAGGCCATGATCCCAGAGATAATTTACTCTAATCCGTTTATCGTTAAGCATTACGATATAAGCCCTTGGTTTTTCTCCTTCTACAGGTCCGTCCCAATCGACTAAATAACCAGCCCATTTTAAGGTTTTGAAGATCTGTTCATTTTTCCCCTTATCAAGGGATAGGACATAGCGGAGAGATTGCATATTAGCAGCTGAAGAAGTCAACCGGGCGAGGTCAATCACTTCGATCAAAGTGTCCCTAGAAACGCTTTCTTCTTGATAAAACCGACGATATGTACGGTTTTTAAGAATGAGGTCTTTAAGCATTATCTTTCCCTCCTCTTAATATTATAAAAATGGTTATTCATCAAAATAAATAGCTAGACCTATGGGGCGAATAAAATCACCTTGACTATTTACTGAATAACACGACCCCAACTTTCTCATAAGGTGCTCAGATGGGGTCTGCGTCAGCCTTTAGTTAGCAGGATTTCTCCATCGAAACTGACTTGGTGCAACTTTTAGCCCAAGAAAAGGCTGTAAGCGATCTTTGGGTACATTGTAAGACTTAGTAAGTTTCAGCTAACAGTTTAATAGGATGGATGACCGGAACAGTCATATTATGTTGGGCTAAACCATGTTCTAACTGCATTGTGCATGCAGGACATCCAGTAGCCAAATAGTCGGGAGAAACATTTTGTATATTTTTGATCTTCCGATCTAAAATTCGCATTGATAAGTCATAATGCATGACATTGAAGGTTCCTGCGCCACCGCAACATCGATCTGCATCTTGCATTTCTACTAATGTTAGTCCGGGTATAGATTTAAGAATTTCTCTTGGAGAATTCTTCACTCCTTGTCCACGAGCCAAATGACAGGGATCATGATACGTCACAATTCCTTTAACAGTTTTTTTGCCTACACGGAGGCCGGCAATATTAACTAGAAACTCGGAAATGTCATAAACCTTATCGGAAAAGCCTTTAATACCAGAAACCATGTCATCGTATTTTTTCAAGGTTGCGCCACAGGTTGCGCAGTCAGATACAATATAGTCTGCTCCGGTTTCCATAAGCAAACGAGCATTTTTCTCAGCTATCTGATTCGCTATTTTGGTATCTCCATAAGCCAGATGCGGTGTCCCACAACATTGAACGTCTTTTGGAATAATCACTTCACAATCATGGTATTCAAGCGTTTTAATCACAGCTTTACCCAAGTCGGGATTAACCATATTGGTCATACAACTAAGATAATAGGCGACTTTTATCTTGCCGCTTTTCTTTAGAGGTAAATCAGAAAGCATGCTCCTAAAGGTTCTTGGCGCAAATTCAGGCATGACCCCTTCCTTTTGACTCAAGTCTATAGAGAGGGTTTTTAAAAATCCACTCTTGCGCAAAAGGTTTTGCAACCCGCTGTGTTGGTAAAAGTAAGCCATTTTTACAGCTAAAGCCTGCGCCTTGTTATTTGGCAAAAAGCCATGTAATGCACCACTCATAATCAGCGGCAACCCCTTCTCGGAGGTTACTTTAGCTCTGGCCGCTAGGACAAGATGATTGGTTTTAACCACAGCAGGGCAATTCGCTACACAAGCTCCACAATCTAAGCATAAGTCCATAATTTCCTTAAACCGACCAGATAGTTCGAGTCTTCCATTGAGAATCTCTTTCATAAGTCGTACTTTGCCCCGGGCTACAAAGGGTTCTGAGCCCATTTCAGCATAGATTGGACAGACCTTCTGGCACAAACCACATCGTATACACTTATCTGTCTCTTCGCGCAGCATATCAAGTAATTCCATAATTCTATTCATCCTTTAAAAAGATTTTTCCAGGATTAAGAATGTTGTTAGGATCGACAGCCTTCTTAATTGCCTTCATCATATCTATGCTCGCCTTGTCGAATTGCCATTTCATATATTTTTGCTTGGACAGTCCAATTCCATGTTCTCCGCTTAAGGTTCCGCCCAAATCAAGCGCTGCTTTGAACATTTCATCTATAGCAGCATCTACCCTCTTCATTTCCTCTTCATCCTGTTTCATAACAAGGATATTAGGGTGCATATTGCCATCACCAGTATGCCCGAGCGTTGGAACGGTCAACTGGTATTTAGCAGCAATTTGTTGGATACTCTTTACCATGTCAGGAACTTTGCTACGAGGTACCGTGGCATCTTCAGCTAATACCTGCCGCGCACTGCGAGCCATGGCACCAAATGCACTCCGCCGTCCCGCCCAAAGTTGAGCTTCTTGAACTGCATCCTGGGCCACTTTCACTTCTCGAGCACCGCAGGTTTTGCACATCAGTTCGATTACCCCAATCTGTCGATCAACATCGATCGCACTACCGTCCGCTTCAATAAGAAGCGCCCCCTCAGCATTCGTAGGCAGACCTGAAGGCATGTAGCCTTCGATTAATTCCATCGTTTTCTGGTCCATGAGCTCCAAAGTAGTAGGGATAATTCGCTGTTTGATAATGCCTGATACAGTCTTAGCTGCATCGTCCAGATGATCAAAAATAGCTAAAATTGTGCGTTTAGCTTCAGGCTTAGGAATAAGCTTGAAAGTAATCTGAGTTATGACCCCCAGAGTACCTTCAGAACCGGCAAAAAGACGAACCAGATCATAGCCACTAACATTCTTAATTGTTTTGCCACCAAGTTTAACCACTTCTCCAGTAGGGGTAACGGCTTCTACACCTAGAATATAATCCTTCGTTACCCCATATTTAACTCCACGTGGACCACCGGCATTCTCAGCAACATTTCCACCCATGGTAGACATGAACATGCTTTGGGGATCCGGAGGGTAAAAGAGTCCCTCTTTTTCTACAGCCTGGTGAAATGTCGCCGTGATTACTCCAGGTTCCACTGTAGCAGTCAAGTTATCAGTATCGATTTCGATAATTTTGTTCATTCTATGAAGCGCCAAGACTAAACCACCCTGGATGGGTACAGTTCCGCCGGATAAATTAGTACCCCCTCCGCGAGGTACCACCGGGAAATTATGTTCATTTGCCAATTTAATGATAGCTGCAATTTCTTGAGTATTTGCGGGTGCTACAACAATATCAGGCAGATGATCATGAGGTGTCGAGTCATAGGAATAGCAAATTAAGTCTTCTTTATTTGTAAACACATTTTCCTTGCCAAGGATTTTAATAATATTTTTTACAACTTCTGGTTTAAGCAAAAAAATCACCCCTTTATATACTAACGCGATCCACCAAATCCCCTAATTGAGCATTTTATTTTACTAAGAAAAGCGAGAAATCAGGGACATAGGTTAATATAACTAAATCTACGAGTAACACTATTAAAAACGGCATAGCTGCAATAACGATTTTTTTAAACGTAACCTCTTTGTCGAGACTACCCGCAACGAATAAATTGACTCCCAACGGCGGAGTTAGAAGGCCGATCGTCATATTGACGACCATAATGACCCCAAAATGAATCGGATTTATACCCATTTTCATAATCAAAGGAAGGAATATAGGCCCTAAAATGATAATTGCTGCATTAAGCTCCATAAAACATCCCGTGATAAGAAGTACGATGTTAACTAATAGCAAGAAGACAACAGGACTTTGAGTAAGCGCCGAAATGGAGTTTGCTACTTGTATCGGAATTTGTTCGGTTGTTAAGACCCAACCCATTACGGTAGCTGTAGAAATAATCAACATTACCATAGCTGAAGTTACTCCTGCTTCGGAAAAGCTAGTAATCATTTCTTTAAACGTTAACTCTTTATAGACAAACGCACCTATTAAAAGACTATAGACGCAAGCAACTGCAGCAGCTTCTGTGGGAGTGAATATCCCGCCGTAAATCCCTCCCAAGATAATCAAAGGCATCATGAGACCCCATATTGAATCTTTCAGTGACAAAAGAAACCCTTTTAAGGTGGGCCTGGCCGCTCCTTTATAACCCCGTTTTTTGGCAATTACATAGCATACCGCCATCAAAGAAAGACCCATTAGCATACCTGGGATAAGCCCCGCCTTGAATAAATCTCCGATAGAGGCACTCATGGAAATTCCATAGGTAACAAAAGGTATACTCGGAGGGATTACAACTCCGATGGTCCCAGCTGCGGCCATCAAAGCAACCGCAAAATCCTTGTCATAACCCGCTTTAATCATAGCAGGCACCATAATAGCACCGATTGCAACGACAGTAGCCGGTGCCGATCCCGAGATAGCAGCAAAGAACATACAAGATAGAACAGCTACCATGGCTAAACCACCAGTTACTGAACCGACAATATTGGTGGCCAGACTTATCAAACGTTTTGATATTCCACCCCTTTCCATTAAGCGCCCTGCAATCATGAAAAGCGGGATAGCCAAAAGCGTAAAAGAGTCCAAACCTGTAAACATTCTTTGAGCCACTAAGAATAAAGGTACTTTTGCCGTAATTGCGATGGCTGCCAAAGAGGATAATCCCATACCAATAGCTAACGGAACATTAAGTACTATCAAGACAGCAAACACTATAATAAGTATGCTACTCATTAGTTTGCTTCACCTCCGGAGATAGATTTACTAGCATTCCCTTTGATATTTATGATCTGATTAATAAGAAGCATGAAGTAGCGGAGGGTCATTAAGAGACACCCCACCGGTACTGCGGCATAGGCCCATACAATCGGAATACGCATCGCTGGAGAAAGTTGCCCAGTTTTCAGAAGTTTCAATAAATAATCATACCCTATAGAGGCAACTGCACAACAAAAAGCAATACAAATAACGGTCGTTAAGATCGCTATATACTCTTGAGCCTTTTTAGGAAACATCATAACAAATGCTTCGACACCAATATGTGCACCTTTTTTAACTCCTAAACTAGCGCCTAAAAATACTGCCCAAGTACTTAGATATCTTGATGCTTCATCCGCCCAGCTTAATGGATCACCCAAGACAAACCGGGCTACGACACCCCAAAATGCTATTCCCGTCATAAGAATTAATAAAATTGCAATTAAATGCTCTTCGATAAAGGTTAATACATCATTTATTTTATTGACTATTCTCATCTTCGTTATCAACCTCCAATTCTTTAGGTAAAAAAGGAGCAATTGGCTTTTTATAAAATCTTTATCTATGGATTTTAATGAAACCAATTACTCCTATTCGCAATTCATAATTCCTAATCTTACTTTTTGCTTTCAGCCTCTTCTACGGCTTTGATGACTTTATTCAACAATTCTTCGCCAACTTCTTTTTTGCCAATGGTTTCATAAACCGATTTACTTGCATCTCGAAAAGCCTTATGTTGCTCTAGTGAAAGTTCAGCGACCTCCAAACCTTCAGCTTTTAATTTTTCCAAACCAGCATTAACCTGTTTATTGTTTTCCTCTCTCTCTACTTTCTGCCAGATAAGAGATCCTTCGTCGACAATCTTCTTCAGGTCATCACTTAAGCCATTATAGAAGTCATCGTTAATCAATAAAATATACGGATTGTAGACATGTCCGTCTAATGTTAGATATTTTTGAGCTTCATAGAATCGCATGGAGACAATCAGTGATAATGGATTTTCTTGACCATCGATGGTTTTCTGCTGCAATCCTGTATAAACTTCGTTAAAAGGCATAGGGGTCGGACTTCCGCCTAATGACTTAACAATTGCCATATGAGCCGGATTTTCCATAGTCCTGATTTTTAACCCTTGCATATCCGACGGTTGCTTGATAGGTCTTACACTGTTCGTAAAGTGTCTAAAGCCATTTTCTCCCCACGCAAGCCCTCGGACTCCTGTCTCAGCCTTCATTAAATCAAATATTTCCTTTCCTACAGGACCATCCAGTACCTCATAAGCAGCTTTTTGGGTACTAAACAGATAAGGCAGGTCAAAGACCATGATTTTTGGGAAAATTCCCGGAAGCGGACCGGAACTCAAGGCGCCCATCTGGATTGAACCTAATTGAATACCTTCTAATTCCTCTCTTTCCGCCCCCAATTGACTGTCAGGGTACGTTGTGACTTTTAATTTCCCACTTGATTTTTCTTCAACATATTTTTTGAAAGCCTGGGCCGCGATCTCTAACCTGTCATTTACAGCAGGTGAAGCATGGGCTAATTTAATTTCAATAACCTCTTTACCTTCGCTAGAAGAGGCTTGTTTGCTACCCCCACTACTACAACCTGTTGCTAATAATCCGATACAAAGGGCAGCGGCCAATAATTTTGCGGGTTTGCGGGCAAATTTCATCATATACTTAAACTCTCCCTTCACTTTTAGACATATATGTGAGTTTTCACATCCTTAAATGAATAGCCAGATAACGTAATTAGATAAAGTATTAAATATTAAGCAGATTCCCATCCATATCAAACTGTAATTCAAAAGGCTCACTCAAGAGACTTAGATTAGGGTTCTTACTCACTTCCTGGAGCATGTTCTCAGAAATCATGATGGTATCCAGATTCAATGTGTTCTGGATCCTTACAATCCGGGCCGTATTCAAGCCAGGAACCTCGGAAGTCCGAATGGCTGCTCGTATTACATCATAGTCGGAATTCAAGACAATGGGGGTCCTGGCCGCACTTGGCAATACCGCTGTAATACAATTTGCGTACATCGCATCAAAATCAAGCTTTTTGAAAATACGACGTGTAATATAATCTGCAGATCCCATACCCGTAGCGTTGCCATGACTATTTTCAGTCAAGTCAAGAACAGCTATTTGAGTGACTTTGCTGTCACCACTGACATAAGGAGAAACATACCGACCCGTTACGTTGGGATCCATTCCCTCACCGGAGATTTCTTTCCCAATCCTGTCTACAATGAGAACATCTAGCGGTTTAACTAGGATTTTTGAAATGTTTTCTTTGGCTATTGGGAGCAAACGTTGATCTTCCTCGATAATTTTTTCAGTCGGAACCACCTTAATATGCATCGTTTCGTCATAGGCATTTTCCACTACCCCAACCCCAAAAAGGATTGATGATTTTTTTAACGCAACTTCGGCAATTTCTAAAATATGTTTCGCCATGTTTCGATAACCATAAGAGTGACAAATGGATGCTCCTTTGTGTTTGCCAAGACCAATAGCAATCATTTTCGCTAAACCGCTTTCAGATTTACTTCGAAATGCTGTGTGTGGTTTAACTCTAGCTATATAAACAATCCCATCGGCCTCTGCCGCATTTCTATCCAGCAATACAGGCAACCCATTAGAAATGCTTCCAATCTGTACGACATCCAAGCTCGATACTATTGGACATCCTGCCGTCTCCTCAGTCACTCCCAAGCTCGCCAGTATTTCAGCCTGCCCTTTAGCAGTTGCACCCCCATGGCTCCCCATAGCCGGAATAATAAAAGGGTCAGCTCCACGTTCCTTTAAAAACTTTACTGTTTCTCGAACCAAGAGAACGATATTTGCGATCCCTCGGCTGCCAACTCCTACAGCGATTCGCTTTCCAGAACTGATCTTCTCCAGGATTTGGGGATTGTTAAGTTCCTTTCTTACTTCCAGCGCTACATTATCGATTCGATCGGAACAAAACGTTTGCTTCACTTTAATCATTCGAGGGACTGAAATTCCTTCCAACATTTCTTGAACGATGCTCATCATTTTCACTCCACACTTAAAATAGCTTACAATTGTTATCTCTTATAACACCCCCCCTTCATAAGATTTATTTTTTATCCCATAAGCTTAATAATTATATAAAGCAAGTCGCTTATAGTTCTCCAACCGCTCTTTGGCATCACGTTCCGCCTTATCGAAGAGTGCTTGAGCCGTTTCCGGGAATTGCCTAAAAAGTGCTGAATAACGAACTTCACTGTTGATGAATTCCTGGAAACTCGCCGTCGGTTCTTTGGAGTCCAGACTAAATGGATTCTTACCTTCCTCTTTTAATTGAGGGTTGTAGCGATAGAGTGACCAGTAGCCTGCTTCCACAGCCTTCTTAGCTTGCAGCTGGCTTTTTCCCATTCCCGCACGAATTCCATGGTTAATACAGGGGGAATAGGCAATAATCAGTGAAGGTCCAGGGTATGCTTCTGCTTCAGCAATCGCTTTGAGGGTTTGGTTTTTATCGGCCCCCATTGCAATTTGCGCTACATAGACATATCCATAGGACATGGCCATCACTCCGAGATCCTTTTTACGGGTTTTCTTCCCACTCGCAGCAAACTGCGCAAGGGCTGCGGTCGGCGTGGATTTCGAAGACTGTCCCCCTGTATTGGAATAAACCTCGGTGTCAAACACTAAGACATTGACGTCTTCCCCAGCGGCTAATACATGATCCAGACCGCCATACCCGATGTCATAGGCCCAACCATCCCCGCCAAAGATCCATTGGGATCGTTTAACCAAGAAGTCCCGTCGCTCGTAGATCTCCCCTAAGAGTTCGTCGCTCCCTTTTTGGGCTTCCAGCTCAGCAATTAAACGGTCGGCTCGTTCTCGAGTTCCAATCCCCTCATCCTTATGGTTTAGCCAGTCTTCCAAGGCCACTTTCAGGGTTTCCTTGATATCCTTCTGCAAGACTTCACTTACTTTCCCCGCAAGAGCTTGTCGAACTTGGCTTACTCCCAGATGCATGCCAAAACCGTATTCGGCGTTGTCCTCAAAGAGCGAGAATCCCCAAGCCGGACCTCGTCCGAACATGTTGGTAGTATAGGATATCGCTGGAGCACTCGCCCCCCATACCGTCGAGCATCCTGCGGCATTCGAAATCATCATCCGATCCCCCACCAATTGTGTAATCAGCTTGGCATAGGGAGTTTCACCACAACCTGCGCAGGCGCCCGAGAATTGGATGAGGGGTTCAGCGAATTGACTCTCTTTTACCGTCACTTTTTGCTTAGAAGTAGTGGGTTTCGGTAAGATCGTCCGAGAGAATTCCCACCATTCTTCGCAGCGAGGACGCTGTAGAGCTAAGGGTTTCATCACAAGGGCCTTTTCTCTGGCTAAACACACCTCAACGCAGTTGCCACAGCCTGTGCAATCGATCGCCGAAATTGCTAAATGGTACTGTAAGCCTGGCTTTCCGGTAGCTGGTCGGGTAGGGAAACCTTCCGGCACGTTTTGGAGTTCAGCCTCGGTGGCTAGCTGTGGCCGAAGGACAGCGTGGGGGCAAACAAACGAGCATTGGTTACACTGGATGCATTGGTCCGGCTGCCATTCAGGGACATAGATAGCAATCCCCCTTTTTTCCCATGCCGTTACCCCCAGTGGATAGGTTCCGTCTTCCCTGCCATTGAAGACACTGACTGGAAGCTTGTCCCCTTCTTGGCGATTCATCGGGATCATGATTTTCTCGATGAATTCAGGTAAGTCTAGGCTGGCAGCGGCTTCATCCGCTTCGCTGTCGTTCCAGGATTTCGGTATTTCGACTCGAACGAGTTCCTGAATCCCTCGGTCAATTGCTGCATAATTCTTGTCGATAGCAGCTTGGCCCTGTTTTCCATAAGATTGGACAACCGCCTCTTTTAGGTAGCGGATGGCGTCTCCTAACGGAATAATGCCGGCAAGTTTGAAGAAGGCGGCTTGCATGATCATATTAATCCGTCCACCCATGCCGACTTCTTGAGCGATTCCTACAGCATTTAGGATATAGAATTCAATCTCATTATCAGCGAGATAGCGTTTGATCGAAGCAGGAAGGTTTTCTTCAAGTTCTTCCGGTTTCCATAAACAGTTCAAGAGGAATTTTCCCCCGGGTTTCAGGCCAGTAAGCACATCGTATTGGCGAACATACGCCTGATTATGGCAAGCGATAAAGTTGGCCTGAGTCACGAGGTAAGACGATTGGATCGGCTCTTTACCGAAACGCAGATGAGAAATAGTGACGCCTCCGGATTTTTTGGAATCATAGGCGAAGTAGGCCTGAGCATACAAGTCCGTATGATCTCCGATAATTTTAACGGCACTTTTATTAGCACTGACGGTCCCGTCTGAGCCAAGTCCCCAAAATTTACAGCACGTCGTTCCCGGAGGAGTTGTATAGATGTCTTCTGGATATTCCGGTAAGGACGAAAAGGTGACATCATCAACGATGCTGACGGTAAATGCACTACGAGGATCGTCTAGTTTAAGGTTCTCATAGATTGCTGCAATGTCCCTAGGCGTAAAATCCTTCGAACCCAGGCCATAACGTCCATTGACAATAATCGGTGCATTTCCTTTACGGTAAAAGGCATTTCTAGTATCTAGATACAAGGGATCGCCCGCTGCTCCAGGTTCCTTAGTCCGATCGAGAACGGCGATTTTCCGTACGCTCGATGGAATGGCTTGAAGGAAATGCTCGATAGAAAAAGGTCGATACAAGTGAACTTCAAGAAGCCCTACGTTTTCACCACGAGCGTTGAGATAGTTGATAGTTTCTCGGATGGCATCACACCCTGATCCCATAGCGATAATGATCCGCTCAGCATTCTCTGCTCCGTAATAATTAAAAAGTTGATAATTCCGTCCGGTTAATTTGTTGATTTCCTGCATATATCCTTCAACAATGCTCGGTATGGGTTGATAAAATTTATTAACAGCCTCTCGAGTTTGAAAATAGACATCAGGATTTTGGGTGGTCCCGCGTATTACGGGATGATCAGGATTTAATGCTCGTCCGCGAAATTCATTAAGAGCCTTTCTATCTAACAAAGCGGCTAATTCGTCATACTCTAGGACTTCAATCTTTTGAATTTCATGGGAGGTACGGAAGCCATCAAAGAAATGCAGAAAAGGTATACGCCCCTTAATGGCCGATAAGTGAGTTACTGCTGCTAAATCCATGGCTTCTTGAACACTGCTGGAGGCCAAGAGAGCAAACCCGGTTTGGCGGGTGGCCATAACATCCTGATGGTCTCCGAAAATGCTAAGCGAATTAGCGGCCAAGGCACGTGCACTTACATGAAAGACAGCCGGTAATAATTCCCCAGCGATTTTATACATATTGGGAATCATGAGAAGCAGGCCCTGGGATGCAGTATAGGTAGTCGTTAAGGCTCCCCCTTGTAAGGATCCGTGAACTGCTCCGGCTGCGCCCCCCTCCGATTGCATTTCAGTGACCCGGACAGACTGACCAAAAATGTTTTTCTTCCCTAACGCGGACCACTCGTCGACCATTTCTGCCATGTTTGATGACGGGGTGATCGGGTAAATTGCTGCTACCTCGGTAAAAGCGTATGAAATGTATGCTGCAGCAGTGTTTCCGTCCATTGTTTTTTTCCTGCGTTTTAACACCAATAACTCTCCTCTCTTATAAATTCTGTGGCCCTGTGCCGTTTTCCTTGTCAATCTGCACACTATTATTCCACAAAAGGGATTTACGCCTCGACCACTTTCCAAGAAATATTTGCTGATTTTTGGTATCAGCAATTCCTTTTTACAGATATATAATTCTACTCAATTGGCAAAAATCCTCCTTAATATTTATAAAAATATAAAATATATTAAAATATTTCTAGTGGTATATTCCACTTAAAATGTATTTTAATGTATTCTGATGTCGAAATTTTAATCGAAATGCCTCTAGTTTACCAGATTATTGAACATTTTTATACTCCAACACACATCTTATTTATTGACTCAATTGATTTTGCTAAAGATTTCAAGCCACTGTTTTAGAAAATATTTTGATTTCATGGAATTGCATATTCCAAATTCAACAATGCTATATGCACTATATTACATATTATTTATTAGGGAATAATCATTCATGCTATGAAGATCAACTTATTTGAAAATTTCTATACTCATTTGCAAATGAAATTGTTCAGCTAAAGCTGTAATCGATGTTCAATTTGAAAACATCCAGTGACGATAAGTCGCTGGTGGACACTATCGTCACTGGATGTGCGTGCTTCAAAGAAATATTTTGAAACGAAGGAGAAGTCTACCCGCCGAAAGAGAGTAAAGTAATGAGCTGCAAGTTGATTGTCTCTTACAGCTCATTACTTACGATTTTGGGTTACTTAAAAGTGGGAATGCAAAACTATTGATACACGTCAATCTGAAACGTATCCAATCGCTGTTGCAATTAATATTATTACATAATACTAACACGTTGTTTGAATTCTTCAGTGCTGACTAACTTCTCAAGGTCAACTTTATAATCATTACCAAAAAGTTGTTTCATAATTTTTTCGATATTAGATCGTACTAAATTCAAATTATTTTTTTCCGCATCAGACAGCACAGCTCTTTGGATTCCCATAGAAAACCCCCGTGCTTCCATAGCTACTTTAAAGGCAATAGGGAAAGGTACAGAATTCATGGCACGTAACAACTGCACAAAAGAATACTGCAGTTCATTGGCTTTCTTATAGTCTTGCTCTTTATAAGCGCGGTAAATGCCAACTATTACTTCCGGAATAATCCCTGCACTAGCTGTCATAGATCCTTTTGCCCCTGCCATAAGAGCAGGGAAAAAGGTTTCTTCTCTTCCTACAAGAAAATTAAACTTATCAAGTGTCCCTGACAAGCGAACTTTATCCATAAAGTTAATATTATCAGCCATACTTCCACTGCTGTCTTTCATCCCGACGATATTGTTCAGTCGGCTTAATCGACCAACTACGTCATAGGAAATCGGCGCCGTAAACACTGGAATATTATACAAAACAATTGGTATGTCGACCGCTTCAGCAATTGCCTCATAATGTCGCTCAATCATTTCCTGGCTAACCGGTAAATACCAAGGGGTTGTAATAACAACCGCTTCACACCCTAATCGTTTAGCTTCGTTGGCAAGTTCGATTGCCCCCTTGGCATGAGTATCTGCAGCGCCCGGAGTAACAGGTACACGTCCTTTAGCTTGATCCACGACGATCTCTACTACTCTAACCTTTTCAGCAAAACTTAATCGAACGAATTCACCTACTGTACTATTAGGGAAAAGACCATCAACTCCTTGTTGAATCGCAAATTCAGCAGTTCTCCGCAGAGAAAGTTCATCAATTTCTCCATTTGCATCAAAAGGAGTTAACATCGCAACGTAAACACCTTCGGGTTTAAACAAATCCAGTCACAACCTTTCAAAACTTTCTAGCTTTTATATAATTGATCACTCTAAACCTTAGTTTCTATAAGGACCCTTTGGATTAAACAATCCTCCTCTCAAAATCCCATAAAGTTTTTATATCTGCGTACTAAGTCCATTGATATAAACTTGAGCCTAATACTTCTACATCATAAGTAAATATCCTCTAAAATAATTATTCGTTTAAATAATACGGAATTTTTAAACTAATCAAAATCAAATTATCATTATAAGTAAAAATAAATTTTAAATTGTTAAAAAGTTAAAAAAGATATCAGTTAAAATGTTTTCTTATGTGTTTGGACTAATAGAAATAATTCAAAGATTGATAATCGTGAATATTATGCTGAAATAACGCAAAGAGACTACCATAATTCGGTAGCCTCTTGATTTACCTAAAGATGCCCTACTTTCCAAGAACAATGCACCAAGTATCCGCAGCACTGAAATTCTTTACCGAGCCATTCTGACTATTCTCGTATCTTGTAATTATTATTTTCTACATCCATTATGGCATAGCTATAGTTCTTTTTATTTTTCTCATCAATTGTAATTAGATCAATTGCAAATTCTCTAGCTTCTTTCAAGGTTTCAAATTCATATTCTCCAATATGATCTTTGGCAATTTCATCATGTACTACTAAAATATAAGTCATTATAAAACCCTCTTTCTTCAAGTCTCTCCATTCAGAGGCTAGTATTTCTCTCTTCTGCTACATTAGTAATACCATATCAGTAATGCTTTTACAATTAGTTACAATAGATTTCTGGCCAAAAACAGTAAAGGGAGGTAACAGACTTGCAAACATGTTTGTTACCTCCCCAACTTATAATAAAAAACCTTATATGAAATTACCTCATCGCCACTCGTCTATTGCTTGATGAAAAAGAGGAATGGTAATAATCATGTTTTATTCCTCCGAATAAATGCGTTTATCCCCTTTAAGTTTTTGCATCTTTTGGATATCCTGAGTCACCTCAATTGTTCCGCGATATGTCCCGTCCGGATCATGTAAAGCAAAATATTGAATTAAAACGAACTTACCGTCCATGTGGATCCAGAATTCAGCAGAGTCTCGTTTGCCACTTTTGAAATCACCTACAATTTTACTGACAATGTGCACACTATCTGGGGGATGACAATCATTGACTTTGCGTCCGATAATAGCCTTGCTACGTTGGAAAATACGTTCTTTGCCGTAGGAAAAATAACGAACGTTATCTTTCTCATCTACAAAAGTAATATCAACCGGGAGATGGTTAAAAATCAGGCTTATCTGCTCAAGTGAAAGAGCGCCAGTCGGAAAAGGAAGGAGCCCTTGGGGTCCGTCATTTCCTCGTTTAGAAGTCGCTGGAAACGCTCCAGGATCGACCGGAGGTTCCGGTGGTGCGGTAGGAATCCAGCCGAAGTCAGGTTGAATTAAAGTAAATCCAATTTCTCCACTCTGCTCGGCTACCGCGGCCCATTCTCCCTCTGTCAAGGTCTCCATACTCATAGGAAACATAATGTTTTCTTCTTTGTAGATAAGATCTTCAATTGCCTGTAGAACAGGGAGAGCAGTCTTTTCAATGAGTTCGGTCAGATCTAATAGTTTGACTTGTGGGAGCGAAAGCGCCTGAGAAACTTGCTTAAGTTGAGCCCTTATCTCATCTTGAATAGCCCACATAACTTTCGGAGGACCGCTTACTCCATGCTTTTCCAAATATGCAAAGAGGATATTTTCCTTACGACTATAGTGCTTCTCAATTTCTATTAATTGATGATGCAAAGATTGCCATTCCTTGAGCTTATCCGCAAAGCTTGCATCTTGATTTATGTTTCGGATTTGTTCTAGAATAGGGCGGATCGCTTGGACTACACGGTCGATGGCTTGATTTTCTTTGCGAAAGGTATGAATAGGGTGTCCCCCTTGCTCCTGAGACTTTGGTTGATCATCCAAACTATCTTTAAACACCGAAACATGCACATCACAGAGCTTCTTGATTTCTGTTTCCGGTAATCCTTCCTGGATTAACTCTTGTTCAAGGGCTGCAATTTCAGTAGCTCCGACATCGGATAAAAGCTCTCGGAATCGCTCTTTAAGTTCATGAGGATTAACATTTTGGTGAATGTCACGGATAATTTGTTTAAGAGTTTCTCTGCGTTGTCTATGATTGTCAATCAGTTCGCTCATATAGGTCTCCTTTACGATGAAATTTGCCATTATCATTAAAGGATGTACAATAGACTATTTATCATACATATTTCAAGCCATCTTCTCCACTTTATTTAAATTCTCCTACCTTTAGGTAATCACAATTCCTCAATCCTCAATTCATTAGCTTAGAGCCAATTATCGTTGTATTGAGCTCGTATCCAAGGATCTACTAAATTCAGATTGACTACGTAACAGGTTCCACGTTATCCTAACTTTAATTAAATAATAACGGTACTAAGAAAGGAGCGTAAAATCAATGTTTGCTGCCGTAAATTCTGATTGTATCGGCTGCGGTGCCTGTGAAGCGATTTGTCCTCAAATATTTAGGATGAATAGCTACGATATTGCCGAAGCCTATACTAATCCGGTCCCTCATGATGCCGAAGAATCGACTAAATTAGCGGCAAAAAGTTGCCCAGTAGTAGCAATTATTTTAGAATAATCTACATCTTTTAATTCAGTTAGGTTTCGAAAATGTTAGAGGATTTTGTGTTACTGTAATTCTCTGCATTTTTGATTAAAGTAGTTTCTGTCTTAAATATCCTTTGTTAAAAACAGAATTTTTACATCCTTCTGCTAAATCCTACACTATCATTGTTTAGAAAGGAGGTATTTGAATCAAGACGTAGAAAGAATATACATTCATTCTTAACATTGTTACCTAAAGGTATCCTATCTTACAAACAACATAAGTAAGAAAGGTTTTGAGGTGATCAATTGAAGGTTAGACATAAAATTTCTCTGGTTGCAATTTCAGGTCTATTCCTCGTAGTTCTATTTTCCGGTATTCTACTTCGGTTTTTATTTATGAGTTATGCAGATAAAATAGAAACCTCAATGGTCACCCAAAATTTCAACCGTGCAATGGCAGTTATTCATCGGGAAGAATCGTCTTTAGAAAGTACAGTGATGGACTGGGCCTATTGGGATGATACTTACCACTATCTTGACGGCACTAATAGCGAATATGTTGATGTGAACCTTCAAGATAATACTTTGACTTCCTTGAATTTGAATTATATGGGTTTTTATAATGTTAACGGGGATCTAGTTTTTTCAAAAGCATATGGAATTGATGCAATAATAGAAAGTTCATTTAAAGAAGAATTACATCAGAGTTTTAAAAAGGAGGATTATTATAAAAATTTACTGTTTAGCCCTACCCCTAATACAGGAATATTGATAGTTTCTGGACAACCTTTACTTATTTCTATATCACCTGTTACAACCTCTAACCAGGAATCTCAAAATAATGGGGTAATCGTCTTTTACAAGTTGATTGATCAGAAATTTCTTGACTATCTTAAAGATATCTTACAGCTAGGTATTACATTTCATACAGCACAAGATTCACAAATATTAGAGACTTTAGAACAAGACTATCTTATGGTATCTACTGATAACAATATTCTGTACATTAAGAAGACCACAGCTTCCATAACCAGTTATGCACTTATTAATAATGTCTACAATAATACTCAGATTTTTTTGAAACTAGATACTGTTTCCATGTATCGCGATGGATTGGCTATTATCCATTACTCTAGCATCGCCTTTATCTCGACGTTTCTACTTATTTCAGGTATAAGTTTATTTGTTTTAGAATTCTCTGTGTTCAGACGCATTGAAAAGCTTGATCATTTTATGAAATGCATTAAGAACAAGAAGAAAATGTCTGAAATGATCTCTTTACCGGGGAAAGATGAAATATCAAATCTTGCTACGAGTGCAAATGATATGCTACAAGAACTTGATAGCTATTATAAAGAAATGAAGATTAATGAAGAACGTTTTCAATTAATCATGGAAGCAACTAACGATGGGTATTTTGATACTGATCTATTAATGAATAAATTTAAAATCAGCCCTGATTTTCTCGAATATTTAGGATACGTGAACCGCAAAGGTTATCTGGATTATGATCAAGTCCTGGAAATTGTCCATCCAGAAGACAAAACCTTTTTCAGAGCTGCTTTGAGTGATTGCTTGAACGGTAACGTCGAGAAGCTAACGGTAGAATGCAGAGTGAGAAGGTATTTCGGGGAATGGATATGGCTTCAATGTCGAGGGAAGATTGTTGGTTACGATGATTTTCGAAATCCTAAGCGCTTGGTCGGTACCATATCGGATATTACCCAACGCAAAAACTATGAGGCAGAAAACCTCTATTTGAGCCAGACTGATATAGTGACAACGCTAAAGAACAGAACTTTTGTAGAAGTCTTATTGGAAAAAGAAGATAAATGTATGTTATGTAATAGTTGGATCGTAATGGGTGATATTAATGGGCTCAGACTTATTAACGATACGTTTGGGCATCAAGAAGGGGATCGACTCTTGCGCGGTATCGGAGAAATGCTCAAGAATTGCTGTTCACCTAACGATATTCCTGCCCGGTGGAGCGGAGACGAATTTATTATTTTTATCAAAGATAGCCATGCTGATTATGTTGATAATTTGATTGAGAAGATACAAAATGAGTGCGCAAATATGTCAGGCTATCAAACCCCAATCAGTCTTTCTTGGGGACGAGCTAATAAAGATAGTCTGCACACAGATCTGAAAGCAGTAATAAAACTAGCAGAAGAACGGATGTATCGGAATAAGCTGCTGGAAAGCCAAAGTGCGAAAAGTTCAATCTTAAGTTCTCTTGAGCAAACCCTTCATGAAAAAGATATTGAAACAGAAGAACACACCAAGAGAATCGCACAAATGTGTGGTCAGATAGGTAAGAGAATGGGACTATCTCAAGAAGAACTTGATGAAGTAGCTCTACTAAGCCTTCTTCATGATATCGGTAAAATTGGGATACCTGAAGCCATCCTGCTAAAACCAGATAAACTAACCATCGATGAATGGGAAGTAATGAAAACCCATTCCGAGATAGGATACCGTATTGCAGTATCAACACCTGATTTAGCTCACGTAGCCAATGAAATTTTGTCCCATCATGAAAGATATGATGGCACGGGTTATCCGCAAGGCTTAAAAGGCAGGGATATCCCAAGATTATCCAGGATCCTTGCAATTGTAGATTCATATGATGTTATGACTCACTCCAGACACTACAAAGAGGCAATGAGCAAAGAAAGTGCTGTTCTAGAAATTAAAAGCTGTTCGGGAAAACAGTTCGATCCCGAAATGGTAGAACAATTTTTGACCATATTGCGTGAAGATGCTTCCAGTTTCTAATTTAATTTCCTTATCATTTAAAAGTGATCATCTATGAATATGAGGTATTAGAAATTTCGGATTACTTATTAACCTTGAGAGACTCTAAATTTAAAATGCTCCCCTTCTGATAGTTGGTTTTTATTATTTAACCTGTCTACCATGGGGGAGCATATCATATTTAAAGGCAGTCCTTCTACGACGTTATTCAATAATATAATCTATAAAAAGAGTTCTCTCCTGAACAAGATTGTACTCGATTACTTTTATTTGACTAAGATTTACCTTCTCATCAAAAACGCGTACGATTGGACGAGTAGGTAACCCTTTATTTTGTCCGACAATAACTCCAGTTTCTCCATTATTGAGCTTAACTGTGTAGCCGGTGGGATAGGCAGCAATATATTGCAAAAAGATGTGAATCAACTCCTGGCGAAAACGTACTCCGGCGTTTGCCATTAAAATTTCGCAGGCTACATGGGGTAAAACTCGAGGAATACTAGGTGAACCATGGATAAGACAATCATAAAAGTCAGCTATGGCTACAATCTCCGCCAAAGGGTGAATAGAAGCACCCTTTAATTGTCGAGGATAGCCATTGCCATTTGTCCATTCATGATGTTGATAAGCCATATGGGCAATGATAATACTAGTTTGTGCTTTTTTACGGATAAGATCATAGCCCTCCGTGGTATGATTATGATACAACTCTTTCTCTTCATTCGTTAAGGGACCTCTTTTATTAAGAATCTCTGAAGGCAAATTGACAATTCCCACATCATGGAGTAACGCACCTTGCGCAAGATCGTTCAGCCTATCTATCGGTAAGCCCAGTCCTTTGCCTAGTACGCAAGATAATACGCAGACATTAACAGAATGAGCGTATACTCGATTATCAATGTTGCGCATGTCCATAAGGCTAATCATTATTTCCTTTTGAAAGAGAATATCTTGCACAATATTGCTTACCGCTTCTTTTATATCGATTTCTTTATTCTTGTCATTTTGAATAGTTTTACATGATTTTTCTATAGCAGTCATTGCATTAAAGCGGTGCTTATCCGAAATAACATCCTCAATGATAATATCACTGGTTAAATCATCCTCAATATAAATACCATGCATATCCAATTGCCGTAGTCGATTAATAAACTGAGATTTGAGAACCACGCCTTTACCGAGCAATATCTTACCGTTTGAGGAATAAATCTCTTTTGCTAGAACATCCCCTTCTTTAAGGCGCTGAACACTTACTTCTCGCAACTTTATTTCCTCTCTTCTTGACTAATGATAAATTGCTAATTATCGACATCTTGCATTAATTCTTATAGTGATTTGGCACAAATGTGCTATATCCTTCATTCTTGGACATAATTCTAATTCCTACTTTGAAATAATTAACTCTGCTCGCTCTAAAGCAAACATGTACAATCTTTAGAACTGCCCTTTAGTAATCTTAAAGTCAATCCTTATAATCGTTACAGTTCTATATGATTTTCTTGACACTACGATAAATAATCTTCTCGTATTGGGCAGAATACCTCGATGGCAATAGAATTTTCGATTACGTCAGCGCCATGCTCAGTATCTCCGGGTATGCACCAGCTATCTCCTGCAAGTATTTCAAATTTTTGCTCATTAATATGAAGAATTATATGCCCTGAAACTAAATATCCTGTTTGTTCATTCGGATGTTTATGCCTGGGAAGACTCTTTCCTTTTTCCAACTTAAATTCCGTCATTAAAGTGTTCTTCCCAAAAACGAGCGTTTTTCTCTTGATACCCTCAAGTGCAATAATATAGCCGTCTTTTGATGCCTTACATATCAATTGTTTTTCCATAAAATTTAGTCCTTTCTTAACAAAGATCTACAAACTTTTTTACATAGTAAGTTGATAAAAATACGTTAGCTGAGGCCCTAAGAGAGCTTTATAATGCAGCTTCCTAAATCTTTATCTGCCAATTTACAGGAAAAATAATCCCCGTCAAGAACCGGACCGACTCCCGCAGGAGTACCTGTGAAAATGATATCCCCTTTATCAAGTCCAAGATGCATGGCCGTATAGTCAATAATCGTCGGTAAGTCAAAAATCATGTTTTTCATATTACCCCTTTGAACTTCTTGTCCATTCCTGTCTAGAGAAAAGTCAACCTCCGTCAAAGCTTTAAGTCCAGTAAAAGGCTGCCAAGAGGTGATTACAGCCGAGTTCATAAACCCTTTAGCAAGTACCCAGGGATAGCCTTTCCCTTTTAACTCTGTCTGCACATCGCGCAATGTAAAGTCAATACCTATGGCCATTTGGTCTACAAGGTCGTCAACTGTAATCCCTGGCTCATAGCGTCTGTTAATATGAAATACGAGTTCCACCTCATAGTGAATTTGACCCCGATCTCCTGGAAAGATTATCTCACGTCCATCAGCCTCAGCTAAAGCATGGGTTGGCTTGGTAAACAATAGTGGGACTTGTGGAACCGGATTGTTAAGTTCATGAGCATGTTCAACATAATTGCGACCAACGCAAATTATATTCTTGATAGATTCTATCATGGGCTTCCTCCTAATGTTTTGAGAGTTCAATCTTATTTCTCGTGTTTTAGAAATAAAAATAATTTATATCTGAACTTCATGCAGCGCTTCTTAATTCTTAGCGGATTTTGGTCAATAACTGTGATCGCTTATCGGACTTAGCCTTTTCATATTGACTCTTAGTCACATCAATAATATCTGTAGGAAGATTATTAGCAATCAGCTCTGCCTGCATGACATTTAATGTGCTATAAAATTGGCTGTCGACGTTAGCCTCAAGCATTGTTGCTGCTTGCATATATTTTTGAATTAGCTCTGAACGATTTAATTTGCCAGCCTTACTGTGTTGTACATACTCCTGAATTGCTGCTGAATACAAAGTATCTAAACGGCTCAAGGCAATATTCTGTAGATTATTAAATTGAGGCTTATACTTAGCACTAACATCATTTTCTGTAATTCGCTTCTCTGAAATATTTTCATTCTCCGGAGTAGAATTGCTCGATATTTCACTTTCATCTTCAATAACTGAATTTGCATCATTATTTGGTTTTGAATTATTAACTACTTCTAAATTATTAGCATCCTTATCATCATCAAATGAAGTGAAAAATTCTGCCCCAAACTGGTTATTAAGTTGTTGTTGGATTTCTGGGTCAGGCTTGTAGTATTTGTTGTATCCCCAAAAACATATTAGGGCAATAAATAGAAGTATAACACCAGTTATTTTTATAAACCTTTTTTTCATAATCTCTCCATCTACATTGATATTTATTAAATCAAGCTTTTCCCTTTCCTTCTTATATTCAATGAAACACCGGGAAATCCTTTTTTCTAAGGTAAGTGTTTTTCTCGGAACTAGTATCAACTCAGAAAAAACCCTCAGGAATAACTACATCCCAAGGGTTTTTATTGATATTTAATATCTGTAATTTTGTTTAGGTGCCATGAGAATAGTGGTTATTCTCCTAGCCCTCTGAACCACAAAAACATATTTGACCCTCCTCTGCTAAGTCATCCGTAATATTACCTTCATTAATCACAGCATGGCTAAAATCCGGTGTCCCTTCTGCGAAGATTGTCTCAAAAGCATCCTTGTTGTTTAGCATAATATTTGTGATAGCTGTGACAACTTCGGAAATGCAGTTCAATCTTTCTATCCACTGAAAGCAATAAAAATGGGTAACTGGATGACGTGATCCATCCTTGGGGGGTTTAGCGTACCATACTGTATAACTGTACCCTTCATACGACTCATCCTTGCAACGATTGAATGTTGCAGTGTTAGGAATAGAAATCTTATTCCTCCCAATTTTTATCGCGACATTATGAGCTGCTAGGGTCTTCTCGGTTTTAATACTCTTTTTCAAGAAATCAATAACCGCAGCATCTGCCAGAGTGCTGGTATCCCCCATAGCCCGACCCTCAGCGATGTCCTTCAGAAGACGTCTCATAATTTTCCCGCTACGAGTCTTAGGCAATTCGTCTGTTAAAAAAATATCATCGGGTCTCGCCAGCGATCCGATTTTTAGAACAACATGCGCTTTTAGTTCAGCTATAAGCCCATCGTGGATTACTATTCCTTCTTTTAAACTGACGAAGGCAAACACTGCTTGCCCCTTTACTTCGTGAGTTCTACCCACGCAAGCTGCTTCAGCCACCAAAGGATGATCCACCAAAGCGCTTTCTACTTCTGCCGTCCCAATACGATGACCAGAGACATTGATAACATCATCGACGCGCCCAATCACCCAGAAATAACCATCATCATCCCATTTTGCTTCGTCTCCGGTAAAATACACACCTTCAAATTGTCCCCAATATGTGTCTCTATAGCGTTTGTCATCACCGTATACTGTTTTTAGCATTGCTGGCCAGGGCTCACGAACCACTAAATATCCGCTTTCACCTTTAGGTACCGGGTTTCCCAGATGATCTACTATATCTATATGGACACCAGGAAACGGAGTCGTACACGAGCCTGCCTTCAGCGGAGTAATCCCCGGTACTGGTGTCATCATGATCATACCCGTTTCCGTTTGCCACCAGGTATCTACTATGGGGCAGCGCTCTTCCCCAATATGTTTGTAGTACCACATCCACGCATCTGGGTTAATTGGTTCACCAACCGAACCTAATAGCCGTAAACTCGAAAGATCCCTACAAGAAGGATAGCTTTCACCCCATTTCATAAACGTCCGAATAGCAGTAGGTGCAGTATACAAAATAGTTACTTTATATTTCTCAACGATCTCCCAATACCGATCCTTTTCCGGATAATCCGGTGCTCCTTCGTACATTAAGATTGTTGCGCCATTTGATAATGGCCCATATACCAAGTAACTATGTCCTGTTATCCAGCCGACATCTGCAGTACACCAATAGACATCTTCATCCTTTAGGTCAAATATCCATTCATGCGTTGTTGACACCCCAACCATGTAACCCCCGACAGTATGAACAATACCTTTAGGTTTTCCAGTTGTTCCACTCGTGTAAAGAATGAAAAGCATATCGTCAGAATCCATATGTTCAGCTGGACAAACTATTGGGACATTTTTGATAACCTCATGATACCAAATATCCCGTTTTTCTTGCATTTCCACAGGTTGACCCGTTCGTTGAACAACGATTACCTTTTCAACACTAATTAAAGTGCGAAGAGCTTGGTCCACGTTATTTTTCAATGGAATAATATTCCCACGACGATAACTCCCATCTGTTGTAACGATAACCTTTGACTGAGAATCGACTACCCGATCTCTCAAAGCTTCATAACTAAATCCACCAAATACAACAATGTGTGGTGCACCAATCCTGGCACAAGCGAGCATTGCGATTACAGTCTCAGGGATCATGGGCATATAAATTGTTACGCGATCTCCTTTTTCTACCCCATAAGACTTTAGCACATTCGCAAACTGGGATACCTCACGATGTAGATCCTGATAGGTTAAAACTCTGCGATCTCCCAGCTCTCCTTCAAATATAAGTGCTGCTTTATTCCGACAGGCCCCATTTAAATGTCTATCTAAGCAATTATAAGCAGCATTTAGTTTTCCACCTTCATACCATTTTGCAAAGGGATGAGTCCATTCCAGCACTGAGTCCCATGGCTTAAACCAGTCCAACCGTTTTCCCTGTTCGCCCCAAAACTTTGTCCGGTCCTGCCCTAGTTCGTAGATTTCAGGGTTTTGAATAACGGCTTTTGAACTAAACCCTATAGGAGGGAAAAACAACCTTTTTTCCTCCATTAATCCTTCACGGTTTTTCTCTTCCATATAACAATCCCCCATTTTACTATTAGTTGTAATCTTGTTCTGTAATTCCCTTAAAACAAGATCTTCCTTGATGACAGGCAGGGCTTTTTAAGACAATCGGCTCTTGATACAACTTGAACAATGAACTATTTCAGCTAAATTATTGTTCCATATAGTGAAATCCAGTTTCACAGTTATAGCATAAACTAAAGGCTTCAATTGCCTTCTTAACTTTTGCTTGAAACTCATTTGTAGTATTTGCTCGCTCCTCTAATAATTCCTCTGCAGTTGTTGGTAAATGATTCGGTTCTGTACAAACCTTCTCTCTTTGCTTTTCAAGATTACTAACAGGCATATCAATCACCTCCCTCAAAAGACATCGATGTAATCAAATTTCGTGATAACAAATAGTGTTTTGGTTTTACGTATCTCGTTTCATATATTGCAACTTCGTTTTATTATTTTGTTTTGTTGATGATATATTATCATATTCCATCCAATCTATCAATAATTTTCTTATTTTCTAACAATACAGAATAAAGGCAAAACAAGGAGGCACTGTGCCGGTAGTCGTCAAGCCAAGGACGCCTTTGTTCATTAAAAAGTACCGAGATAACGAAACCTCAGTACCTAGTTAAATCAGAATCTAACATTATTTATAGATCATAAAATTTTATAAAATGACTTTTAGCAATTGTTCCATCGCTTAGCTAATACATGTTCAACAAAGACTCTGGCGACGTCTGGATCAAACTGTGTTCCAGCGGAGTCATATGATCTCTAAGGGTTTTGCTGGTTTGTATTGTTCAATCTATTCAAATAGTGCATACCTTTCACGAATACTAATATTCATAGAAGATTATGTAACTTCTATATTTATCTTCGTTTTATCTCCTACGTCTGCAATCCATCATGACGTTATGATTAAAGACCTTTTCAGAAAGTTCTTGTCTCGAAATAGAAATGTCCTTTTCGGGTAAGTCTGAATCAACAGATGCTAAAGGTAGAAAACAATCGTACTCTTTAGCGGTTAAATCCAGATAGCCCGAGTTTTTCAGGACAATATAGGCCGCTCTAAGCTTACGAGGTAAAAAGCAAAGGCCCTCAATCTTTAATGGCTTTCCTGCACCAGGAAGGTTTTTGAAATCACCCCTAGCTATAGCTTCCTGAATTCGACGTTCAGTGAGAATACTAAAGGTATCCTTCATATTGCTATCCCCTCACATTTCCAAATAATATGTTTTTGTATTATATGATGAACAGCAAGTGTTTGGTCAATGCTGAGAGTGGATTATATACTTTTGGCATTTTTCTAAGAAGGTTAATATGCTTTTTTCCTCAACTAGCTTTTTATCAATAGTCATATTTCCTCTTCCTAACCTATCGCATAATCCTAGAAGTGCTACTTCTTCGATAGAAACTTCGGAAGCCATTCTTTGAATATCCGCAAAAGGTAATCCCTTGGTAACAAAAAGTATTTGCATATGCCACCTTACCATTTTTGAAACTAGATTTATAAATTCGTCATCAACAGTAAGCTCCTTAAGAAATTTCGCGGAAAGCCTCTCTCCCAATTTATCATGGTCATATGAGGTTATTCTCCCCTTCATTATCTTTGTTGCAGATGTTTTACCCAGATCATGGAGCAACGCAGACCACATGAGCACCTTTGGATTTTGACTGAGCTGCTTCCGTTCCCCCGCATTATCCAGAACTAACATAGTGTGGTTCCAAACACTACCTTCAGGGTGATACTTCGGAGATTGCGGTACTTTCCTTAATTCGCCTAGTAACGTGAATGGGTATTTTTCTTCGAATAATCCTGTTTGACTTAATTCGTTAATATAGCTTGAAGGTTTTTTGTCATTCATCAAATGTGCGTCTATTTCTATAAATGTTTGCATGTCTAATTGCTCCATTAAAAAAATATTTTAATCTATGCTTTCCCAAACCTCATAAATTTAATGCACTCCCTACATCCTCGTCAATACAAAACATCTAGTTCTTTTATCTATTGGCTAAAGAAATGTCTAAAAAAATTCGGACAATATTACCTTTTTATATCTTTAACTCCTCAAGATTTCTACATTGTCCATAACCTGTACACCTAAATCATGTTGATCCGTCATTATCTGTACATATTACTCAAGCATATATTTCACACTCGAATATACAATGAATAATAAGTGCTATCACCTGCTAATTCTGATTTCTTCTCTAAATAAGTTAGAACATAAAACTGATGTTAAGCTCCAAGCTTAGTAAGAATTGATTGATTTTGATTCCTGGGGGTGAAAATACTATAGACAATTCAAGACGCATCCTAGCCTCTGTTAATTCATTTACCTATGATTACAGGGATAAACTAGCCTTCGTCTCCACGTTAAAAGAACTCATAGACATGAAAAAAGTTCTTTTTGCCTGTATCGGTACGGATCGAGCAACAGGTGACTGTCTGGGTCCTCTTGTTGGCACAAATTTAAAGCACCTAGGTTATACGGTATTGGGAACACTAGATGAACCTCTACACGCGCTAAACCTGATTCAAGAACTTAAAAAGGTTTCAAGCACATATAATCCTGATATTGTTGTTGCAATTGATGCCTGTTTGGGCAAACTAGAAGAAATTGGTAATATTACCCTGTCCAACTCCCCATTAATACCAGGGGCAGCCTTACACAAGGAGTTGCCTACAGTAGGTGATATCTCTATTATGGGAATTGTTAATATGGGAGGCTACTTTGAGCTTCAGGTTCTACAGTGCACCCGTCTCCATACAGTGATGAAGCTTGCCTCTGATATAACACATCTAATTTGGCAGGCAGTACCTGCCTCCCGTAGAGATTCTTCCCTAAATACCAAACAGATTTAATTAGTTTCTGTTGAGCTTCAGTAAGCCATGGGAGCCGACACCATCAAAGGGCAAACCCATTAATCTTAAATACTGGGTTTAGCTTCCAGAGGGAATACGCGCTGGATATATGTTGTTAATCCCCATCCAATTGGATCGGTTAAGATTAAAGCAGAAAAAGTGAGCGTACCTAAACGTTAGTTTCTTACACTAAATGAATACATTGCACACATTTAGTCCATATCCTTACGCGGAACGACAAAAAATGAAGGTCCGCAACCTCCTCCCAACTATATACTACACTGGTAACATATGGTAAAATACAATTAACCTATATATTTATGAAGGGGTTGTTGTAAATATGGCTAAACATTCCAAATCTACTAATAATGTAAATAATCTTAAAGTTGCACGGATAATTTCTGTTGCCTCACAGAAAGGTGGAGTTGGAAAGACGGCAACTGTCACAAACATGGCTGTAGGGTTAGTAAGTCTCGGATATAAGACGGCAATCATTGACATGGATGCTCAAGGCCACATTGCCTTATCGTTTGGAGTCAATAAAACTGACTTAAAGAAAACGATTTACGATGTTCTAATTGGGGAAGCAAGGATGAGCGACATCAAGCAGAATGCATTTGGGGTGGATCTGTACTTATCCAATAATTCTCTTTCTGATCTTAGCCCGAAAGTAATGGCTCAGATTAATTCCAAGCGATTCCCTGCCCCGAAATACCTTTTAAAAAAAGCAGTCGGTGAGATAAGAAATCACTACGATTACATTTTAATAGACACTTCTCCGAGCAATGACATACCAACTATAAATTCTCTGCTAGCCTCAACAGATATTATCATACCTGTCCTTCCAGAAGGTCTATCCATTGATGGTATTTACGAGACAATCTTTCTAGTTAAAGGTATTCAGGAACAAGGTTCAAAGATAAATATTCTAGGGGTATTGCCTACAATGGTTCAAGACCATACCAATCTTCATCATGTGAAACTCCAGGAACTACGAAAGAAATTTGCTGAGACCCCAGACATAAAGGTGTTTGACACTGTTATCAAACGAGCCATACGACATGGATTAGCACAAACCGACGGTGAACCTGACATAAAAAAAGCACCAGAGTATCTTTCGTTTGTAAAAGAGGTCTTAGCCATAGCATAACGGCTTGATCTAGTCTATCCTTGATTTTAAAATTAAATGAGTAGTTATTGAAAAGGCAGAGATCCATAATATGAATCTCTGCCTCGTTACTTTGCAATTCGTAACTATTCAGTTTGAATAACTTCCACTTAAGCTTTAAGGCGAGCCGCTCGCTTTTCTTTAGTGCGTAACATAACGAGAGCAATAGTTATCCCTGTTAACACTAATCCAAATGTGGCAGCAACACCATAAGCAAGAAGTGTAGCGGGAATATAAAAGGATTGCAGGCCTGACTGAGTTTCATAGCCCATCCCTAAAAAAAGAGATCGAATACCTGGGATAAAAGCTACTTGATAAATGATATGCCCTGCAAGGACTAAAGGAGTAAATGCAAAAATCAGCTTGATACGTAGGGAAGCTGCTTTTGTTTTAAAGGGTTTGGAGATCATCCAAGCGAGCATACCACCTGATAAACCCGCCCCCCAATAACACAAACTAAACCACACTTTCGAAGAAGTGGACGGCCATATTCCGTGGAGCGGCGCAAAGTAGTTAAGAGGAACTAAGATAGCCAACATTACTCCGATCAACACGACGTATCCTTGGTTAACGCGAACTAAATGCCATACCTCACGACCCGCAAGACGCAAATTAACTTGCACTGAACCATTCGGACAATTTCGCACACAGTTGAAGCATAGTTTGCAGTCTAAATTATTATCTAAAAATGGAAGATGCTGGGACATCGGACAGCCTGAAACGTTTCCTTTTCCGACGTAGCACTCAAAGGTAGTGCACTTATTCACGCAAACCGTGGCATCCGCTCGAACCTCCAACATTGAACCAATAGAAGCGGTCCCAATGAATCCTCCTAATGGACAAAAGTGCCTGCACCAGGTATGGCGTGGATAGAGGACCGCTATTATAATTGCACTAACCTGGATAGATATTAACAAGACGGCAGTGTAACTAGGATTGTAACGCATGTCGGTGATCACTTCAACCCAGAAAATTATTAGAAACAAAAAACTGACTAGAAGGTAATCATATTTTATAATTACCTCTGGTATAACTCGGTTCTTATGCACCCTTTTTTGCACAAAATCCATGATCGTTGAAAATGGGCAGACGGTACACCACAATCTACCTAAGAAAGGGGAGATGAGGGCGAGTGCCGGCCACCATAAGCCCCAAACTAAAGCAAAGATCTTAGTGGATACTGCAATTTCAGGAGTAAGAAGCAACAATAAGATCAAGGAAATAAACAGCGTTGCAGCTACCAGCCTTAGCCAGCCTATAAACGTTCCCTTTTTCAGTAGATTTTCTATCTTTCGCCACGCTAAAAGGTTAACCGTATGTCCGTTTTGTTCAGACGTGGGACCAAAAAAGATCTGTTCTAACCCAATAACATCCTGTTCTGCAATATAAAAGGCTCTTTCAATGACTTGAATTAATTCTGAGACATTTCCCTGCTGGTAATGATGAGAAAGCAATAGTTGGGTCGCTTCCCGATTCAGAGTAGGGACGTTGCGATGGTTCTTCTTGGCCAGTTTTTCTAGGAATCCTTGAGCAAGAATCGGAATATCTCGTTTACGCTTTCGTAAAGGAGATATTTCATACGTATGAGCAAAACAATTCCGTAGTTCCGGAATCAAAATTCTTTCTAAATCATCCGTTTCCGCATCTATACTTCCGATAACGAAACATTTGTTTATCTGGAAGTTCATTACTTGGGCAAGTTTAAGTTGGGTGTGGGGAGAGATGAGGTTTATTTGCCGTATGAACAAGGTTCCACCCTCTGCAATAGCGAAAGGATTAGAATTATGAAAGTCTGAGGAGTCTTCTTGATGGAGAGACTCAATGATTAAGTCCCTCCATTGCTGATCGAAACGTCGTCCGTCCACAACTACAAAAGGGGCTTCTTTACCGGATTGACGTTTATGGACGTACCACGCCATCATCTGGCGGCCGGTCCCCCGTTCTCCAGTTAAAAGTAGGTGTCCCTTAGGCTGAGTGAGTTCATCCAGTTTTCGTTCGACCTCTCCCGTCGTGCGAGCGCCTCCCCAAAGCCCATAAAATTTGTCTTTATATTGGGTTAGCTGCAAAGCTGAACGAAGATTTTCCTTATATTTGGCTTCAGATAATATGAGGTTTGCTTCATTTAGATCTTTAGACAATCGACCAATAAATCTTTGGTAAAGTTTTGGCCACCTCAGTAGCATGCGCGCAAAGCTTTCTGGATCGAGCGCTAAAACCTGGCATTGCTCTTGGCAAAGAATTGTGTTACAAGCTGCCTTACCATTCAACAATGAGAATTCTCCAAAGGTATCTCCTGGACCCAATGTATCGACACGCCACAAACGAGGTCCTTCTTTTTGGACCATAACATCTGCTTTTCCCTTGATCAGGATATAAAAAGCATGCTCTTTTTGACCCTGCTTGATAATCTCGGAGCCCACATCATAGTTCTCCCATTGAAAATCGCTAGCGAGCTCCGCTAATTCAGCGGATGATAAATCTGAAAGCAACTCAATATTTGATAGACTATAAGCTTTATCGTCAATCATATTTCCTCCATGACATTTTAACTATCCACTCTTAAAAAGTATTAAGTTCTAAAACTATATCTTATTTGAATCTTTCTGACAATAGAAACATCTTCCCATTTAGAAAATTGCTCTTATACCTCTTATACTTCCAAAGAACATAACACAGGTCTATATATACCGTGTAGGCAATTCCTAAAAAACTTGGTAAACTATATACAATAAACGGAAAGGTATACTCCCGCTGGATAAACCTCCTGAGTTTACGGTCAGCTGTCTGTCAACCATACAAAATGGTGTTCTCTTCCAGCTTTTTAATCAAATTTTAATTTTAATCAAATTTTCCTTGAAGTCTTTTGGGTTAGAATTTATTCATACTCAATTGCGACACAAAAACTTTAATACCTTGAGTTTTTTATGCAAAGAGTATTAGCACCAAAAAACAAAGGAGGAATTTTTATGACAACCCTAGAACAAGTGGAAAAACTATGTGCAATGGCAAATATAAGCTACGAAGAGGCCAAGGCCGCCCTAGATGCGGCAAACGGAGACTTACTTGAAGCCATTATCTATCTGGAGAAACAAGGAAAGGTAAGCGCACCGAGCGGAGGCGGTTATTACAGCAGCGAGAAAATTATTGACGTTAGCGCAGGAGCCTATAAAGAAAAATGCCGGGAAAAGCACCATCAACACTGCCACAAGGGAACAACCTTTTTGTCTATGATGAAAAAAATAGGTCAGTTTTGTTTGAAAATGATTCGCAAGGGCAATACAAATTCCTTTGAAGTGTTCAAGGGTGAAGAAATCAAAGCCTCTTTTCCCGTCACTGTCCTTGCATTGCTACTTATCTTCGCGTTTTGGGTCACCATTCCACTGGTCATAATCGGACTGTTCTTTGGTTTGCGCTATCGCTTCACCGGACTTGATTTTAGCAACAACGCTGTCAATGACGCAATGAATAGCGCGGCAGACGCTGCCGAAAACCTCAAAAAATCTGTAAACATTTAGTGAATTAAATTATAGGAAATGGTGGGACTTTTCATGAGTTCTAAAATATTGATTATTGAGGATGAGGAAAAGATTGCCCGATTTGTCGAGCTGGAGCTTGGCTATGAGGGCTATACCACAGCAAAGGCCTTTGATGGCAGAACAGGACTTGAACTCGCTGAGACGGGCGAGTTCGACCTCGTTTTGCTGGATGTTATGTTGCCTAAGTTGAGTGGCATGGAAGTGCTGCGCAGAATTCGCCGAACCTCCTCCGTTCCTATCATCATGCTAACGGCTCGGGACAGTGTGGTGGATAAGGTTTTCGGGCTTGACAGTGGGGCGAGCGATTATATAACCAAGCCCTTTGCCATTGAGGAGCTTCTCGCACGGATCCGAACTGCCCTCAGAAAAAACCTGCCGGAAGACGTGGGGGTGTTGTCCGCCTCCGGACTGCGTCTGGACACGGGCAGCCGTACGGTTAACGTGATGGGTAAACCCATTGATCTGACAAAACGCGAATTTGACCTGCTTCACTATCTGCTCAAAAATAAAGGGTTAGTCATTTCCAGAGAAGCACTGCTCGAGAATGTATGGGGCTTTGATTTTATGGGAGAAACTAACGCCGTCGATGTCTACGTCCGTTTTCTTCGTGGAAAAATCGACGAGGTGTTCGATATTAAACTGATACACACAGTTAGAGGAGTGGGATATGTGATTAAGGATGAAAAATGAACCGTTAAACAGTCCCGCTAACCGCCTTGGGAATAAAATACGGTTTTCTATTGTATGGAAGCTTAACCTCAAACTATTTTTTCGAATGTTGGGGCTTTTTTTGGTTCTTGATGTGATTCTGTGCCTGGTGTCTGCGGCAGGTCTGATTGTGCGCTCTGAACAAACCGTGGCGGCCGCCGCCGAGATACTGAATCAAACCGGACTGCCTACCCCTGATGCGGAAAACTGGCTTGCCCTCAACGGGTGGAGTGTTTCTCTGCAGACTGGAGAACTGAAAGGGTTTCAAATACCCACGCCCCTACAAACCCACCTTTTCAAGAAAACTGCGCCAGGTGTCAGAAGTATTGCCCTGCCAGATTCAGTTAATTTGTCAGCTCGGGAACTATTACAGAATATAAACTACAATGTAACGGTAGAAGCAAACAATCGTTCTTATCTTATTTCCATCCGCCCTCAAGAGTCCCTTCAGATATTTGTAGGGATGTTTGCCATAGTATTGGTTCTAGAGCTATTAATGCTGTTGCGCAGCATTTTCTCGGGCCTCAGAATGATCCGCAAAACCCTCCGACCAATTCAAGAATTGGCTGAGACGGCGCAAAACCTGAGTACCGACGGCGTCTTTACGCCGGAGCAGCTGGAAATTCTGGCAGGTAAGTTGGACGACATCAATGCCACTAGGCTGGATACAAGAATTTCTGTAGGCGATACACAAAGCGAATTGAAAACCCTCGCCTCTGCTATTAATGGGATGCTGGACCGAATCAACGAATCTTACCGTTCCCAGGTTCGCTTTGTGTCGGATGCTTCCCATGAGCTAAGGACGCCGATTTCCGTCATTCAGGGGTATGCCAATCTGCTTGATCGATGGGGAAAGAAGGATGAAAAGACGTTACAGGAATCCATTGACGCCATTAAAGATGAAACAGCGAATATGAAGGGCTTGGTGGAACAGCTTTTGTTTCTGGCACGGGGCGATAACAATACCATGGCTATGCAAATAGAGCGTTTTGAACTTTCAGCCCTTTCCCTAGAAGTGCTTCGGGAAACACAGATGATCGATACTGGTCACGACTACAGTTCGCAGGTTATGCCAGTTTTTATTAATGCCGATAAAGGACTTATCAAACAGGCTACACGAATACTAATTGACAATGCCATGAAATACACACCCCCAGGCAAACAGATTACCATTTCAGTTTCTAGTGTAAACGGCTTTGCCCGGCTGTCCGTACAAGATGAAGGCATTGGTATTGCGCCCGATGCGGTTCCCAAGATCTTTGATAGGTTCTTCCGGGCCGACGAATCCCGCGCCAGAGCTACTGGCGGAACAGGGCTGGGTTTGTCTATTGCCAAGTGGATTACCGAGCGACATGGCGGCTACATGGAAGTTTTAAGCAGGCAGGATATCGGCTCCAGAATTTCCATTTTGCTCCCTACCGTCCCCGAGGCCCCTTCCACAGGCACCATGGACGTACAAATTAACAATGTCAGTTGATGAGATTCAATTAATTTTGTAATCGTTTGAAAATGGGCTGGTGAAGAAAAGCTGCAACTAAAGCACCTATAAATGCGATTAAAGCCGAAAGCCAAAGATTCTGAACCATACCCCACCCCATATCTAACATTGCCCCTGCCACTGCTGGTGCGGCCATCTGCCCGAGGCCAAAGGCTACTGTAACTGCTCCAAAAGCTGTTGGGGCTAATTGAGCTCCTACTTCATCTCCACAGGCAGCATTCATAATTGCCGGCACACTAAAAATGCTCAGACCATAAATCAAGGCGGCCACCACGATCGTTCCTTCCCACGGTAAGGTTGCAAAGGCAACAAGACAACTACTGTGGATTAAATAAACCGTGAAAAGTCCCCAATGACGTCCTATCCGATCTGAAATCCAGCCCCAAATAAACCCACTAGGCAAACTAAAAATTCCAATCCAAGACCATAATCGTCCAGCATTTATAGTGGACCAGCCTCGAGTTTCGGTTAAATAGGCTCCAAAAAAGGTCGTAAAAATCACATAGGAAAAGCCAAAGGCAAAATATATTACCGCTAATCTTCGCAAAATTGGTTTTTCCTTAAATATCTTAATTATCCTTTTCCATATCGATTCTGTAATAAGATTAGTTGGTACTTGCTTAATACTTTTCGAATTACCAGGTCGATCCTTGAGTTTAAAGTTAGTCCAGATTCCAATAATTATTACAGCTATGCCTAACCAAATCCAAGCTGTACGCCAACCTTGACCATTCTGTGCAGATAAAAACCTGGGTATTAATAAGCCATCGATTACTAGACCAAGGCCTGAACCTGAAACTAAAAGCCCCGAAACTAAGCCACGGCGTTCAGGTGGTACCCAGGATACAGTCATCGCCATTACTGGTATATTAGCTCCAGCCATTCCAACTCCAGCTAAAGCCAGCCAGATCAAAGGCCACAAAAATCCCGAACCTAACCCAGTCAAAACCATACTAAATCCTGTTAGGTAAAGAGAAAGGGTTACTATCTTACTAGCTCCCCAACGTGCCGATGCGATACCTGCTCCAAGACTAAAGGATAAATACCCTAAAAACGCTGCTGTTACAATAATACCCATTTGGGAGTGGTTAAGCTCTAAACCTTTCTGCATAGACGGTAGAATAAGTGCCATACTAAAACGTCCAAATCCCAAGGATCCTAGTACTACTAACACACCAGTTAATATAAACAAAAATACAGTTGTACCTTTACCCTTAGGATTAACTATTTTACCTTCTTCGATGAATTTTTGCAGTTCCATGATGGCCTCCTTTTTATGAATATTCAATTAAGTTATTCGCCTTTACTAAATATTCCCTGTTGCATCTTTAATACCTTCTAATTATTAACTATTTAGAAAAACTTTGCTAACCCCGAGATTATCTCTTGTTGGTTTTTGACAGAGTAGCAGGATCTTGGTGATGTCATCCAAATTAATATATTCATGTAGTTGTATGTTAAAAGTTACCATGGTATAGTAGTTTTAGGTTACGGGGCTTCTAAATAATAAATATGCCTTCAGCTTCGCTTGAGGTAGTAGCTTGGTTTTAACTGCTTTTCTCTGACAAGAGAATGGCTTTTATATTTTAAATGCCTACCTCTCCAGCCTTTTAGGAGAGGGATAAAGTGGTGGGGTGTTCATATGAAAAATGTAGGGCTTGTACTTGAAGGTGGAGGCATGAGGGGATTATATACCTGCGGTGTCTTAGAGTATTTTATGGAAAATGATTTATATCTTAATTATGTAATAGGAGTATCAGCTGGAGCATGTAATGCGGCTTCATATATTTCGAGACAACAGAGGAGAAATGAAAAGGTTATTATTGGGTTCATTAAAGACAGGCGGTACATGAGTATAAGAAATTTAATCTTTAGCAAATCATACTTTGGAATGGATTTTATTTTTGATGAGATTCCCAATAAGTATGTTCCATTTGATTTCGAGACCTTTTATAAGTCACCGGGTTTTTTTTGGGTCGGGGCAACTGACTGTCAGACTGGTAAACCGATATATTTGAACAAGGACGATTTAGGTGAACAATTCCAGGCTTTAAGGGCTTCCGCTTCTCTGCCAATGTTATCGCCTATTGTGAATTATAAGGGTTATGAACTATTAGATGGTGGAATTTCTGATTCCATACCCATTAAAAAATCGATTAAAGATGGCAATACCAAGAATATAATTGTTTTAACCAGAAATAAGGGCTACAGAAAGCATCCTGGAAGATTTAATGCTCTAATCAAACTTAAATACAGAAAATACCCCCTATTAATCGAAACCATGCTAAATCGTTATAAAAATTACAATGAAACCCTAAATTATATTGAACACCTTGAAAACGAAGGCCAGACAGTTGTAATCAGACCTTCAAAGGAATTGGAGGTTGGTCGATTAGAAAAAGATCCTCAAAAGCTTCAAAGCTTGCTTCGCCAAGGATACGAAGATACTAAACGTTCCTATAAAAGAATTAAGGATTTCATCTCCGCTCCATAGAGCATAAACCATCCACTGGAAGCTTTCGTCACCGAAGTCGATGTTCAGCTTTAGCTGAACAAGTTCACTAACATGCCCACTTAAAATGCCCTCCCCTAGTAGATGTGATTTCTACCATGGGAGGGCATCTATTGTTCTTCTGGTATCTAATTTAAAGCAATGATGATTTTTGTAAAGCTCCGTAAACACTCTTCGTCAGGATGCCTGCAACAATAGTTCCTACGAGGGTGGTTATTGATGAAGACAAAAGTGCGATCTTCCAGTCAAGATGAATGACATAAATCAAGCCTGCCATTACGCAAAGGTTGCCTGTAATAGTACAACCGATCATTGCAAATATATGGTGGCTTAATTTCTCCATGGAAAAATTCATGGCAATTAATGAGTAGACAATGGATCCAATGATATTGGCGAAGATGAAGAAAAAGGCCAGCGGCGAATAGCCTGTTGCCATAGCTACAATGGCTTCCACTAATCCGGCAATAATACCGGCCGGTTGTTTATACATTAAAACAATAAGGCCTGTAAAGAATGCCCAGCACGTGCCATTAAGCAGTAAGAGCGTCGGGTCCAATACTGCGTCGATACGTCCTGTTACTTGCATCATAATCAACATAACGATCCCTACGATGACGGAGCCTACTAGTGCTTTTGTGTCAGTTCTGAATAATTTTTCGTACATTTTATTCTCCTCCTATAATTATGCTGATTATATTAACGGTAATATCTTGCTTGCAAGGCTCATGATTATTACCAATAACATCGTAGAAATTAAAGCAATATCGTAATGCTTAATCGTTAAATTTGAAGAAAAGGTTCGAGTCTTGTTTCGTCCATAGCCTCTTAACTCCATGGCCAAGGCTGTTTCTGTTGCGCGTCGAACGGAACGATATAAAAAAGGCATGAAGGTTGGAATAATACCTTTGAGATTGTCCCAAGCGCTTTCCATCTTAAGGCCCCGGGTACGTTGGCTATCGATTATGGATACATATTCCGCTTTCATGAGAGGGAGGAAGCGGACACCAAGTCCCACCAGCATGGCAAAGCGGTAGGGAATCTTGAATTTCATGAGCATCAAGGTAAACTCTTGGGGGGAGGCCGAGGTGAAAAACTGCATACTTGCAAACACAATTAGAGTAGCTTTCAGCATACCAGTAATCGCTAGTGGTAAGGCTTCACTGTAGATTTTAAGGAATCCCCATTGGTAGATTAGAACGCCTTCCCTGCAGAAGATCAGCTGAACGATTAGTATCTGAAGTCCTAGTAGCAACAAGATCATAATCATGACCTTATACTGCTTCAAGGAACCAGTTAAAATAAAAGAGGCCATAATGCATACTAATAAAGCAAGGCACAACTGAACAGCGGTCCCACTACTCAGTGAAAAATAGATCATTAGAGTATACCAGACAAGCTTTGTCCGAGGATCAAGCTTAGAAAGTCCCATCTTAAACCTCCCTGGATGAAATAAGATTATGGAAATCGAGGCCAATTTCTCTGAGCTTATCGAGATGTTGGTCGAGATCTCTTGACGAAATATCAAGGTGAATGCGATGGTTATGCAGGGCAACCAATCGGTTCGAATAGTCTTTTGCCATGGTCAAATCATGGGTGATACACAGAATTGTTTTGCCATTTCTCGCTAAATCCAAGAGTTTATCCATGATCATATACCCTTGGTTTTCGTCAAGGCCCGAGGTCGGTTCATCGGCGATGATGAATTCTGGATCACCGACTAGGATGGAGGCTAGCGCCAAAAGCTGGCGTTGTCCACGGCTTAAGCGCTGAGGGTGCATTTTCTTGTAGGCCTGCAGCCCCACAAATTTTAGGCACTCGTCAATTTTCTGTTCGATTACTTCATTTTGTTCACCTCTTAGCTTCAGTGAAAATCCAACCTCTTCTTCCAAGGTACTTGCAAAAATCTGATAGTCGGGGTTCTGAAACAGAAAGCCTGTACGTGTCCGAATCTCTGTCAGGTTTTCCTTATTTAGAGGCTGATTAAAAACTTTAATCTCACCCTTAAAAGGCTTTAACAGACCGATAAGTAATTTAGCCAACGTTGATTTTCCAGAGCCGTTTAAACCAATGATCGATAAAAAGTCGCCCTGATAAACTTTTAAACGAATGTCTTCACAAGCCAGTAAATTATTTTTGTACAGGTAAGAGACATTAGTGATTTCTGCAATACTTTCCTTTGGCTTACCATTCTGCAAATTGATGGGAATGGTGTCTTTTAACCTTTCTTTTTGATGCTCTAATTGGCCTTTGTAATATTCTTCAGGAGAATACTGTTTGACAATTTCACCGTTTTTAATGTAGAAAACTCTGTTAGCATAGCCAAGGACTTCTTCAATTCGGTCCATGACCATGACAATTGTAAGATTTTTACTTTTATTTAATTGGCCCAGTCGCTTATAAAGCTCATAGCGGCCCTGAGGATCCAGTTCTGCAGTTGGCTGATCAAGAACTAAAATCGGGGCATTGAGGGCTAAAACACCAGCTAAAACTACCCGTTGAGCCTGCCCGCCAGAAAGAGAGGCGGTCTGTCTATTTTCATAGCCCGTTAGACCCACAAATTCTAAAGTATTTTTAACCCTCTGATCAATTTGTTCAAAAGGTATTTCCAGATTGCCGAGGCCGAAGGCAACATCCTCGTAGACATCCAGACCGATAATTTGATTATTCGGTTCCTGCATCATGTAGCCCACATAATCCGACATTCTATTGAGACGCATGTACTTAATCTCTTGCCCCATGATTGTGACCTTTCCTGTCAATTCCGCGTAATGGTAATGAGGGATAGCGCCTGTGATAGAGTGCAGTAAAATTGATTTTCCAGAGGCTACACCTCCAGTAATGACGATGAAATCTCCTTGCTTAATTTCAAAATCAATGTTTTTGAGCACAGGCTTTTCTTCGTGGGGAAATACGAGTTTTTCAATTTTAATTCTTGCAATTGTTTCCATAGCAGCTCCCTAAAGTTATAAAAAATTCTATAAATACTTAGCTTGTGCAAACTTTCCAAGCGCAGGCGGTCGCCTTAGTGGCCTTGTACTTATCTTATGTCCTAGAAAATAACTTTTTCATCGTCAGTGGTGAAGCATAAAGGCATGGGGGGCTGAATAGATAAAAAAAGTTCTAGCTTATCATTAAGCTAGAACTTTACCATTGTCCTTTTCGCATATTTTATAGGCAGGTCTCCTGACTTATAGACTAACATGTACGCCTTCCCGGTTATCCCAGTGGCAAATGTACAGTTTCAACATCTAATTACAGTGGTGGGTCCGTCCAGGATTATTACTACCTGGTTCCCTATTATCCCTTGCGGGCACCTATTAAATAAGTATTCTATTCAATTGACCTTATAATAGAATGTTTTTTTTATTTTGTCAACAGGAAACAATCTAGCCCATACCAACTTCTGCTTTTCACGAAGGATTTATAGGAAACTCAGCTTTTAAAGCGTATATAAATGGAAATACTAAGTTGAAAAGCTTATCTAGCCTAAACCTTATCAAAGCTATTAACAATAAACTGCCAATTCAAGGAAGAGGTGACAATTTTGATTGAGGGTTTCAATAATTTTAAAGTAACAATATTATATCTACCAAATGAAATAATTACTTTATCCTACCTCAATTAGTAGGAAATAGGCCACTCATTGAGTAGCCTTAAAAATTAAATCCCGCAAAGTTCCTCCAGAATTAATGGATATACGGCTCTAGATTAAACTTCAAACATACCTGAACTTATCGTTTTTCACCGGATAATAGGTTTGCAGATAAATGACATTCTGTAATCTAACCAGTAAGGGAATCTCAATACTTTGACCTAATTAACGCAAACCAGTCAAAAACTAGATTTAAAGGTAAAGAAACTAATCTGGACAAATCCTCCACTATTTCTTCAACAACTCTAGATCAAACTAGGATCAATCGAAAACCAATCACTAAGGGAAAATTATGATTTTAGATTACATACTCTTTTCTGATAGTGAGAGGAACTTTGCGGGAAATCCTTCATTTAACAACAAAAACCACCCTTCTAGGTGGTTCCAATTCTTCGAAATTCAGCATCGACTTAATTAATTGCAATGCTTAAACCTTCGATGAATCGAAACTTTACCTAGCACGCGACCAATAAGTTATTGCAAAAACTGAATCTTGATTGACTATTTATATCTTTATTATAGCTGAATTTCCGTTCCTGTCAAGTGCCTCCAACAAAGTTGAATACCCTTTAAATCCCCATAAAATATAACATTTTTACCCCGTTAATTCGTCATGGATGAGAACCAGTACCCCATCCCTAGTCATCTGGACATCTGTCTCAATGCCATCACTGCACATCTCCACTGCCTTCATAAAAGCTAGCATGGTATTTTCAGGAAAGCAACCACTTGCTCCCCTGTGAGCATAATTCATAACCATCCTACGCCTCCAATCCGTCCGGCCTGATAGGCAAGCTAATGTCCGACTTTACTCTAGTTTCATATTTTCAAACAACCTATTGACCTGACTATAAACATTATCCGCAAACCAATAGGGTTACTTAGTAATTTTCGTCAATCATAAACATCCGACTAAACCAAACGCCAAAGACAAGATTATAAATAGTACGGTTAAAACTTTTCATTTTTCTCCCCCTTAAATCTACTACCATTCTATAGATATTTATTGAAGGGAATTATATCCTCATTTTCCGATTTAGTAAAATATAACTTTTTAATGATACCATATTATTCTTTGTGAATTATAATAATAGCTCCATCCCTGTACATAAGTTTACCTAATACTTGAATATTCTTGAAATGCTTTCATTGTTTATGAGCGATCTCATTTTCATTAATCCAAATTTCTAACAGCTTTCTTTTCTTTAACCAGTATCAGAATCAATACTCCTAAGCCCATGAGAGTACTCAATCCAATCCAGCTAGTTTCATAAGACCCACTGCGGTCAACTAATAGACCAAAAGCTGGCGGAAAAGTCAAGACTCCAAGTTGAAGCAAGGTCAGACCCATGCCGACGGCTGTTCCAGCCTGATCTTTCCCAGCCATTTCAGAAAGCATAGTGATGTAGATCCCGTTCCAACCTACAGCGGTAAATCCGAAGAACCAGGTAGCCAACCCGACAATCCATAAAGGGGTAGTTTGTGATAAAAATAGCATTACAAGTGCCATTACTGCGCCGATAATTCCGATTAACCCCAACACGGGTTTCCGTTTACCCTGAAAAAAGGTGTCACTAAAATATCCCCAAAAAATCCTTCCAGCCATTCCCCCAAAATGAACCAAAGCCAGAAAGCGGCTAGCTAATGCGACAGACTGCCCTGTTTTATCATGTAAGTAAAGGACTAAATAAGTAACAATAATAAACTGGCCCGCAACAAAAGTTATTCCGGTCAATCCTACCAACCAAATATTCTTGTTACGTAGAAGATGAGTCCATTGTTTTCCTCTTTTTGACTTTAGAGTTCTCCCCACTTCAAGAGGATGATCTCTGTAAGAAAACTGGCAAACGGCCGCACCAAAGATAGCCCCTGCACTCATGGATACCATAGCCATCTGCCACCCATAATGAATTGCTATGGGTGGTATGGTCAGTGCAGCAACCAAACCTCCAAGGGGTACACCGGTTTGCCTAATCCCTAATGCCATCGCCCTTTGGGAAAAGGGAAACCAAGTCATGATCGCTTTACTTCCAGCTGGAGTGGAAGTTGCCGCCCAAAGGCCCGTAAACATTAACAAAGCGATCAGGATGGGAAAAGAATTAGATAGCGAAGTCAATAAGATCGCGCCACCTGTGGTGAGCCCTCCGACTACTAAGACCCTCTTTTCCCCCCACATATCAACGGCCCTCCCTGCCAATAAAGCAGTCAGGATCATTCCAACATTAACTGCTCCACCTGCGAAGCCGACTTGCGTCTTAGAAAGTCCAAGCCCTACGACCAAGAATGGTGCCAATGTACCGATCCCTTGGGAAATAAGTGCAATAGTTGCTTGTGTAAATGTAGTTATCGATAAAATTACCCAGCGATAAGAACCGATTTCATTGTTCGTACTAGTTGATGAATTGTTCATTAGTTATTAAACCGACTGACCCAAAGGTGCTTCCCTACATTTCTAGCGTCGTGTAGCATTCATCCTCTTCTAAAGTATAGAACTTTAAGCCTTCAGGTTTCTTTCTTTTTTATTCTACCTACTAACTTAAACCAATACTTCGTAAATCGCAATATATCTAGCATGTATACAAAAAGAAAAAGGGACATGGGACAGGTTAAAAAGGTGGGTTGAATTTATTGTTGCTTTTTCGGCATTGAACTCCGTATTGAGACTATAATTAATAAAGGAAGTTTTAAAGTTTAGAGGTGGAGAATTTAATAATGTATTATTTAAATAGCAACACCCGTCGAAGCAAAATCGCCTGGCTTCTCCTCATAGGATTAGCTGCTGTGTTTGCTCTCTTATACCTTAGATCCGCTCTTTTTCCCGGACCTATAGATCCTTCAGTGACTGAGTATTTTTCGCTTACGATAGCTTATAAGGCTAGAATATATAATTCAAATCCACGCATTCTGTATATATTAAAGTTCTTTCTCCAGACGATCCTTTTAGTATGGTTGCTCTTCAGCTCGACAGGAAAGACTTACTTTCAGCGCATTGAAAAGATTAGTCGACACTATTGGTTGGTCTCTGTTCTATCCATACTTAGCATGTGGCTTCTATTAAAGGTTTTGTCTTTACCTTTTTCGTATTACAGCGGATACTACTGGCAAAAAATCTGGGGTTTTAGTACTCAAAGCCACGTGGCTTGGTGGATTGACTATTTGAAAAGTGCAGGAATTGACCTCTCTATTTCTCTAGTGGGAGGACTTATTTTTTTCTGGCTGGTCAACCAGTTATCACGCTATTGGTGGATGGTCGGTGCTGTTTTCTTTAGTATCTGGCTTGTTATATCGCAACTTTGTTGGCCCATTGTTATATCCCCTCTTTTTAATCATTTTGAACCCTTGACTGATCCAGCTTTCGTTACAATGGTTGATGATCTAGCTCAACAAGCCGGGCTAAATCTTGATGCTGTTCTAGTGATGGACGCCAGCCGACAGACAACATTAGTCAACGCCTATTTTACAGGGGTCGGGAGTACTAAACGAATCGTCATTTACGACAATCTTTTACGCAATTATTCCTTACCTGAGGTCAAAGCCGTGCTTGCTCACGAGATGGGCCATTGGCGATATAACGATATCATCCATGGGATTTTCTTCGGGATGGTAGGAAGTTTCATTGTCTTCGGTCTATTGACTTTCCTATTAAAACCTTGGTTACCTAAAGATAACAAAAAACCGCCCCAACTCTGGGCAGCCTTACAACTGGCGCTTATCCTTCTTCTCTTCGTAAGCAATCCTCTCCAGAATGCAATATCCAGAGGAATGGAGATTCGTGCAGATCGTTTTTCTCTCGAACTCACGGGAGACCTCACTGGAGAAATTCAGTTACACAAAACACTAGCTTACTCCGGTTTATCTGATCTGTCTCCCCCGAGCTTCATTGTCTGGTTTAGCTATAGCCATCCACCAGCCCTAGATAGAATAAAGGCCTTACAAAAAGCATACTTTCAGACCCATGATTCCCCTATTTCGAAGATTATCATCAGCCCTTAAGGTCCTAAAGGATTCATGTTCCGCTGAGACTATCTCCACTAAGTTTTTCTATAGCAGGTGCTTTTCGTTTAGACAAACAGATAGCAGCCTTGGAGAATTCCAGTCTGCTATCTAAATTGAGAGGATTTAATTATTATTCCTTTAATTTCCAAATTTGTGACAAACCCCATAGACAAATCATAGTATGTATTATCTTTAAAAAAGGAGGAACTTCGATGGCATTTGGTGGTGTTGACGGAGCTTGTGGTCCTAACCATTTACTAGGTATTTCAATAGTTGTGGTAATCATACTTCTGCTTATTGCAATGGGAATCGTATTTTAATCTGATATCAATTTTATTTAAAGGGGGATAATTTATGTACGGATCTGTTGGTCATTACCCTCACATTTCACCTGTTGGTGCTCCACCGCATATTGGACCTATCACTGGAGGCTGTTGTCTCCCTGTAGCCCCTGTTGCGGGCGTTGGTGTAGGCGTTGGTATTATTGCAATTGCAATTTTGATTTTAATTGCTTTGGGAGTTATCTTTTAATCTTGGATTAGCTCTTTTCTTCTAAATTAGCAAAACCGCGCTTGTAATGTGCGGTTTTGCTATTGTATATGTTCGCGTTATTTTTTACTTCACTCCAGCCTTGTACCCAATAATAAGCTCGTTATTCCCTGCTAACAAGGCAACTGATTAAAAGTCAGGTGCTCTCCCAGCTATAACCCCCATTAAACAGGACAGCCAAAGCTGTCCTGTAAGATGTTGATAATCAACCATGACTAGGATCTGTATTTTCATTAGTTGGGACATCCGTCTTTTCCGCTATTGCTTTTGTCTTTGGTGTTATTATTCCTGGTTTGGGAGTATTTCCTCGCGGTAAGAAATTTGTATTGTTGCCTTTACCTAAGGTTGCCATGTTTTAATCTCCTTTACATTAAACTGATTTTAGTTTCCGCAAATGGCAGAATTCTAAAACGTTAATTTATGCCATTAAAATAAAGAAAAAATACCAAGAGAGCACGAAATTAATGTGCTCCTTTTTTTCTTTGCAAACGACAAGCTTCATATTTATTTCTATAATGACATAATAATTAACTTTAGTGGATTTATTTCGGGCTTCAACGTTCTTGGATAATATGAGGAAGAGATTTATGTTGAAAAAATAAAATGTTTTGACAAATTTAAGAAGAATCAACTATGTGGATAAAAACTGTGGATAAGTGGATAAAGTCAGACAATTAAGACATTACACAAGATTAATTTGGATGGATTTTAAATTCCTGTTATACTATTTTCTTTAATCTCTAAAAAAGTGTTAATATACTACTGATTTCCTTAAAGAAATGTTTTAATTGTCGATAATACTGAAAAGCTGATAAAAAAGAATAAGTAGGCTTCCAATTCCTTTAAGAATCTGCCTACTTATTTCTTTGAGGTGTACTGCAAGAGTACGACCCCCTTTCATCTTTTACCCCTCATCCAATTAAGCGATATTGCTATCGTTCTTTCAGCTTCATCGGTTCCTGTGATTTTCTATCAACACTCTTTCAAGTGTTTTCTTAAATCCCACATTTTTGCATTTCGTATTGATTACTACTAAATCTAAATTGTCTACTTAAGGAGAGGGGGGAATGGGAGAGGAAACCCATTTACCGAAGTTCGGAGAACTAACATTACCCTCTACAAAGATAAACCATTTTGCTTCAGCAGGTTATCAATAGCCATTTGCTGCCGACTCTATGGGGCAACCCTCCTACTCAGGCGAAACCTTTTCTTAAGGTAAGTTAAGGATACTCTAAAAAGAACAGCCTGTCAATATTTTTTCATACTATTCTGATAATTTAATGGAAATATCCCCGTCCTTTAATATTGTTGTATGAAGCAAAGCTTCAATGTGTGAAAAGAAAATCCGCCATGCTCCCATAGAAACTTTTAAGATGATGCCTGACTATCGATGCTTATAATTTGATTATTACTAACGAAAAAATACAGTTTTCGGCGTAAAAGGATTTGATATAGTCAATGGCGTTTACCTCGAAGGCCTCCGTCGCATAATGGTTGTAAGCAGTAATAAAAGCAATTTTCATATGGGGAGAAAGGGTCAGCAGACTCTCGGCAAGCTCCAGACCGTTCATAACCGGCATTTCAATGTCCAGAAGAGCAATATCGAAAGAGGTTTTTGCCGCCTGTTCCAAAGCCTCGAAGGCATTCCTGCAAGGCACGCAGGAATCTACGCCTCCATATTGGCTGATAAAGAACTCCATAACCTCCAGTGCATCCTTTTCATCATCTACAATCAATATATTCAAGCTTTCTTCACCCCCTTATCCATGTATGGAACCATAAACTCCACCTTGGTCCCATTTTCCTGTCCGGCCGTTACTTGAAGGCCTTTTCCGTACAGGGCAGTCAGCCTTCTGTGGATGTTTCTCATTCCTACACTGCTCTTTTTCTTTTCTCCGGATATTATTTCCGTTTCGCCGGACAAAAGCCCTTTGACCTTTTCCTCGTTGATTCCTACGCCATTATCGCTTACGGATATCCTCACGGCTTCCCCTTCCTCACGCACCTCTATGCTGATTTTTCCGCCTCCCAGCAAGGGCATGATGCCGTGCCGCACCGCATTTTCCACCAAGGGCTGTATGGAAAGCATGGGAAGGGTACAGTCGGTATTTTCCTCAATCCGGTATTCCACGTCAAGCCTTTCCCTAAAGCGGACCTGCTCAATGGACAGGTAGGCCCTGACCAGATCCAGTTCCCTTCTGAGAGTCGTAAGCCCTTCATTGGAGTCAAAGTCGAAGCTGCCCCGCAGGTAATCCGACAGGTCCAGTATCAATTCCTTTGCCTTATCCATATCTTTAAGGCTGAGGGAATAGATGACATTCAATGCGTTGAAGATAAAGTGAGGCTTGATTTGCGCCTGGAGAAACTGCAGCTCCGAGGTGACTTTATCGTTTACCAGGGCTTTGAGCTGTACCAGGGTTTTGACTCTCGCCCTCAGCTCATCCGCATTAAAGGGCTTTCGTAGAAAATCGTTGGCCCCCACGTCAAAGCCAACCTGAAGGTCCTCGTCCTGAGTCCTGGCCGTGAGGATCAAAACCGGCAGATCGACGCAGGAGTACCTCCCGCGGATGGCCTCCAGAACCTCAAATCCTGTCATTCCGGGCATCATCAGGTCCAGCACCAGCAGATCGAAGTTATAACCGCCCTCCAGCAAGTCCATGGCCTCCTGTCCCGAGACCGCTCCTTTTACACCGTAGCCCTCCAACGCCAGCACATTTGCAATAGCCCGCAGATTTGCCGTGTCATCATCCACCGCCAAAATATTAAATCTGCCATCACCTTCCAGTTCAATGGAAGCAGCTTCAGAGAAAGCATGCAAATCCGGGATGGGCGGCAGCTCCTGCAAATATTCTCTATCTCGTGCCGGTTCCTTTGCAACAGGCAGGGTGAATATAAAGTTTGACCCCTTCCCCATTTCCGACTGTATTAGGATTTCGCCTCCGTGAAGCTCCACCAGCTTTTTTGTAATGGAAAGGCCCAGCCCCAGTCCCTCGTAGCTTCTGGCCGCATCGCCCCGCACCTGCACGAAGGCTTCAAAGATTTTGGGAAACCTTTCCTCGGGTATGCCGATTCCCGTATCCCGCACCGATACTTCTACCATATCCTCTTTAACCTTTGCGCTGATCTCCACACTGCCCTCTTCAGTGAATTTCACCGCGTTTCCAATGAGGTTGTAGAAAATTTGTTTTAATCTTTCATCATCTGCCATAACATCAGGAAGCCCTTCGGGGATCTCATTCCGGATCACAATGTCTTTTCCCTTCAGTAAAAATTCAAAAACATAAACGACTACAGCTGCGGACATGTGAAGGTTTACCGGCTTCAAATCCAGCTTCATTCCTCCCTGTTTTAGCCTGGCAATATCCAGGATATCGTTGATTAGGCTGTTCAGGTGTTCTCCTGCAGCTTTTACCGCCGCCAGGTTTTCCTTGTGGACAGCCGAAAGACTGTCTCCACTGCTTTTCAGTACCGATTGGGTGATATTGATGATGCCGTTTAGGGGGGTTCGCAGTTCATGGGAGGTGTTGGCCAGAAATTCATCCTTTAACTTGTCCAGAGTTAAAAGCTCTTCCGTCATATTCTGGAGGGATGCATTCATCTCCACTAATTTTTTTCTGCCTTTTTCCTCCTTCTCTGGTTGACTAGGAGACCGAAAATGAGTAGGGCCTGGAGCAGCAGCAAAACCAACGTTCCCACGATATAAGGGCTGTAAAGCTCCCAGAAACTTTCCACCCTATAGTCAACCCTGCTGCTTTCCGGCAGCTTTTTCTCGTCTATCCCCCAGCGCTTTAGCTGCCGCCAGTCAAAGACATACCTACAGGGTGTAATTTTGATAACAGGAATATCGGAGGGCTTTTTTCCGCCCAGCAAGTCAAATATCGCTTCTGCCGCAGCCTGTCCGGTAATTTCATTCTCTCTTACATAGCCTCCGATGATTCCACTGCCTAAATTATGCCCTTCCGTTCCATATACCGGGGCTTTGGCTTCCCGGGTTATGGTTTTTACAGCCTGCTCAGGAATGAAGTTTTCGCCTTCCACATCCGATATCCGCCGGAAATATAAAATTGCCGAGTCCTCCCGCGCGTTTTCGACAGCCTCCAGTATCTGTCCATAAGACCATTTATTCATGTAAACAAATTTTACCCTGTCTGCATACTGCTTCTCTTCCTTCTGAAGATACCTGATGATATTCCGTTCAAAGGGAGAATCTCCGATAACGATGTAAATTTGTTTTGTCATGGGCCTGGTCTCCATAATAAGCCGGATGTTCCTTTCAGAGTAATTGGACTGGGAGATGAAAACATAGTTTGAAGGTTCCTGCCCTGCCAGCAGATTGTTTTCATCCGATGCAATAATGGCTGGAACACCTGGAAACATCTGCTTTCCGTATTTCTCCATAAACTGGAGCATATCCCCTTGCATAACAATGAAATCGGGCTGGCCAGCCTTATATTTCATTTCCATATACTGCGCAAGCTTATCTAAATAATCTTCTTCCTTGAAGTGGCGCGCCATATCAAAATACTCGTAAGAGTAGGAGAATTTATACCGGGTATCTACATCCAATTTATCCTTTAAGCCCTTGATATATTGCTCATTGGCAAGATAATCGGGTGTAAAGGCCTGAATGATCAATATATGCTTTACCACCGGGCTTGCAGCAATTACAGACTGGGGTGGTAAATATGCCGCTGCAAATAGGCTGATAAGACAAAGGCTTATCCACCTGTGTAATCTATTCCTCAAAATAAACTGCTCCCTCATCAAAACCTATTACTGTTAAGTCGTTATGTTCAATATATCACAATCCGGCTTTCCATAGCATTATTTTTTTCTATAATAAGCATAGCAGCCAAAACAAAAAGCTCTGACAAGGTTTTTGGAGTGTAACGGCATTGAAAACTGATAGTTCCGGACCATTGCCTGCGGCATTGGCTGCTTTTACAGTAAAGTTATCGGTCATTCTTTTCTATTCAAAACGATTAGGATTTTGATATTATTGTAAATCTTTTGCAATGCCAAGTTGCCGACATAAAGCAAAAAAGCCCAGTATGACTGGACTTTCAATTGTATTAATTATTAAACCCCTATGTTTTAGTGGAGGCGAGGCCTATCCACCAAAACCCTCGACAAAATCATAGCGAGTTTTATATGCTTTGCCTCCATTCAACCAGCCTACTTCTTAGATATAATTTATATTATTCAAATAAATGGCAGGAAACAAAGTGACCTGGAGAAACTTCTTTAAACACTGGCTCATTGAACTTGCAGTCATCAAGCTCCTTAAAGCAACGGGAACAGAAACGGCAGCCTGCGGGAGGGTTAATTGGACTCGGCACGTCACCCTGCAAAATAATTCGTTCCTTCTTGTTCTCAGGATTAATCACCGGAATTGCGGAAAGCAAGGCTTGAGTATAAGGGTGTAGGGGATTAGCGTAAAGCTCTTTTTTAGGTGCTATCTCCACCAATTTGCCCAGATACATTACCCCTACGCGATCGCTAATATGTTTAACCACGTTCAAGCCATGGGCAATAAAGAGATAGGTTAGCCCAAACTCTTCCTTTAAATCACTCAGCAGATTCAATACCTGAGCTTGAATGGATACATCTAGTGCGGAAACCGGTTCATCACAGACAATTAGTTTTGGCTCCACCGCCAGCGCACGAGCGATACCAACACGCTGGCGCTGTCCGCCTGAGAATTCATGAGGGTATCGATTACGCTGGTGGCGAGCTAGCCCCACACAGTTTAACAGATAGATAACACGTTCTTCCACTTGATTCTTAGGAAGCAAATTATTGATGATAATCGGCTCAGCAATGATATCTCCGATCGTCATTCTGGGGTTTAAAGAAGCGTAGGGGTCTTGAAAGATCATTTGGATATCCTTGCAATAGGAACGGCGCCGCTCTTCATCGAGAACAGTCAGATCCTTTCCCTCAAATAATATTTTACCAATTGTTGGTCTGTAAAGATTTACAAGGATTTTGCCAAGAGTGGTTTTACCACATCCAGACTCCCCGACTAGACCAAAAGCCTCTCTTTGGTTGATGACAAAGGACACCCCATCAACTGCTTTTAACGTAGATAATGGCTTGCCAAAAAAATTAGTGTCAATAATAAAATGCTTTGACAGGTTTTGAATATCCATCAACACTTCGCTCATTTTTCAGCCAATCCCCCTTCCACTGCTTCTTTATATAAAAAGCAGCGTACCTTGCGTCCTGACATTTCTTTCAGTTCAGGCATTTCTTTTGTACATCGTTCCATACTGTGGTCACAGCGGTCGGAGAAGGGACACCCCGGCGGCATATTAAGGGGGTTGGGAACCATACCTTTGATCATATACAAGCGCTTATCACAGTCATCGTCGATTTGCGGAATGGACTGCAGCAATCCCACAGTGTATGGATGCAAAGGATGGCTAAAAAGGCTCCTGACATCTGCTTCTTCCACAATTTTGCCACAGTACATGACTATGACACGGTCTGCAGCTTCGGAAACCACGCCTAAATCGTGGGTGATAAGCAAAACTGCCATATTAAATTTCTCCCTCATACGATAGAGCAGTTCCAGGATCTGGGCCTGAATTGTAACATCAAGCGCTGTAGTAGGTTCGTCAGCTATTAATAGTTCGGGCTCGCAGGCAAGGGCCATGGCTGTCATCACCCTCTGACGCATACCACCGCTCATCTGGTGTGGAAAATCGTTGGCGCGTTGGGCTGCTGACGGTATGCCTACCGTATCTATCATTTCAATTGTCCGAGCCAAAGCCTCTTTTTTGGAAATCTGCATATGCGTCATGATGCTTTCCATGATCTGATCTTTAATGCGCCAGACTGGATTCAGCGATGTCATCGGTTCCTGAAAAATCATTGATATATGGTTGCCACGAATTTTTTTCAGTTCTTTCTGACTCAACTTATTTAAATCCTGAGATTTAAATAGGATTTCCCCGCCGGCAACCCTTCCAGGTTTCTGTAAAAGCCCCATAATGGACAGGGAGGTCACACTTTTTCCTGAGCCTGACTCACCAACAATGGCCAAAATTTCTCCCTTATCTATCGTAAAGCTGATATCATCGACTGCCTTGACAATGCCGCGTTTCAGCTTAAACTCCGTGCATAAATTTTTTACTTCCAGCAACATTCCTGTACACCGCCCTTATTTTATTCTGGATTTGGGATCAATCGCATCCCTCAGCCCATCGCCGAGTAAGTTAAAGGCCAGCACAGTAATCGTGATGGCGATACCGGGAAAGATCAGTGTATAAGGCGCGGTAAAAATAAAGCCTCTTGCTCTGCCAAGCATATCGCCCCACTCAGCAAACGGCGGCTGTACACCCAGACCCAAAAAACCTAGTGCTGCCGTATCCAGCACTGCGCTAGAAATACCTAAAGTAGCCCTGACAACAATCACTGAAATGACATTAGGCAAAATATGTTTATAGATAATGCGGCTGGATCTGTTTCCTATGACTTTAGCCGCTTGAACAAAGTCATTTTCTTTAACGGAGAGAATACTTCCACGCACAATCCGAGCATACTCGGGAATAGACACCAATCCAATGGCTATAATTGCTTTGTCCAAACCTTTACCCAAAGCTGCCATAAAAGCAATGGCGAGCAAAATGGATGGTATCGCCAGCATCATATCCATTAGCCTCATAATAAATGTATCCGTCTTGCCGCCTCTATAACCGGCAATAGCACCTAAGATAACACCAACGGTAAGCGAAATAGCAACTGCTGCAACCCCTACAAAAAGAGAAATTTTCGTCCCGGCAAGGATTCTGCTGAACATGTCTCGGCCCAATTGATCTGTACCGAACCAATGTGAGGCATTGGGTGGAATAAAACTTTCACTCATATCGGAATAATTAGGGTCATAAGGTAGAATTTGTTTGCCCATTAGCTCACTGCCCCATACTGTCAGCGCTATAAGTACTAATAATCCTATAATTATCAGTCCGACAACAGCTGCTTTGTTCTGTCTAAGTGTCTCCCACATTACTTTCAGCTGAGATTCCGGTCTTTCCACGTATTCTGCAGCCTGTACCAAACTTTCACTCCAATTTGAACTATTCTTTACTTTCATACAAGCTACACCTCTTTCTTAGAATATTTAATACGAGGATCAAGGAATCCATAAATTACATCAACCAACAAATTCATTAGTACGAAGATAGTAGCTACAAGTAAGACCACACCCTGAACCACAGGGAAATCAGACTTCAGGATGCAGGCAACGGTATAGGCGCCGATACCTGGCCAGGAGAAAACCGTTTCCGTGAGCACTGCACCGCCGAGAAGACTTCCAAGCTGCAAGCCTATAACTGTAATAATGGGAATCAAACCATTTCGCAAAGCATGCCTGATGATCACCCGGCCCTCTTCAATTCCTTTAGCCCTAGCGGTGCGGATATAATCCTGCTGTAAGGTATCCAGCATGCTGGAACGAGTCATTCTGGTTATTATCGCCATGGAATACATGGCCAGGGCACTGGCAGGCAGTATTATGTGCTGCAAAGCGTCCTTAAATGAGTTCATATTTCCGGTCACTAAACTGTCGACTAAATAAAATCCCGTGACGCGGATAGGCTCTAAAAGAGGGTTGATCCTACCGTTGGAGGGAAGCCAGTGTAAATAGCCTGAAAAGAAAATAATGAGCAAAATACCGAGCCAAAAAATTGGCATTGAAACTCCAATCAGCGCAAGAAACATACCAGCATTATCAAAAATGGAGTTCTTTTTGACTGCAGAGATTACACCAATGAGGATGCCAAAGAACGAGGCAAGGATGATTGCTACAACAGCTAACTCAATCGTGGCAGGAAAACGGGCCAAGATCTCTTTGGTAACAGGCGATTTGGTATAGTAGGAAGTACCCAGGTCACCTGTCAATGCGCCTTGAAGATAATGAAAATATTGCAGATAGATTGGATCATTCAGACCATTGGCCTGCCGCCAAGCCTCTACCGCCTGCTGAGTTGCGTGCTGTCCCAAAACGATCGGAGCGGGATCCGGTGATAAAACGCGCATGATGAGAAAGACAATAATGGATACCCCTAACAGCACGGGAATTAACATCAAGATTCGTTTTATGATATATTTGAGCATCAGCAACAACCTTTCGACAAAAACAAAACCGGGAACCGGTATTATCCGGTTCTCGGCAGTCTTAAATTATTAGACTCTACAAAGATCTTATTTCTTCGCTACCCCGGCAAACGGAGTAATACCAGTCATATGGAAATAGAAATTTTCCACATTAGGCCTATAAGCACAAAGTGTTTCGGCGTGAGAAATTGGGAGCCATGCAGCATCAGTCGCAGAAAGTTTTTCCAATTGGGTGTAAATTCCATTGCGATCAGCGCCTGCAGGAGTCGTTAGACCTTTTGCAATTAAGCTGTTGAATTGGTCATTTTTGTAGCGGGCAATGTTCATAGTTGGGTCATCAACGGATAAGAGGTATAAGAAGTTATCAGGATCCCCATTATCTCCAATCCAACCATAGAAAGCCAAGTCATAATTGCCAGCTTTTAATTTCTCCTTATATGTGGTCCAGTCGAAGGAATCAATCGTAACTTGAACACCGACTTTGGAAAGATAGCCTTGAATTGCTTCAGCCAGAGATTGTCCGGTTGCGGAATTGTAAGGTCTCGGGTTGGTATAGGTGATCATGTGCAATGAAGTCAACCCTGCGTCTTTCAAGGTTTTGGCTGCAGCAGTAGGATCATAGGCTACTTGGGAGATACTCTTGTCATAACCTTCCATAAAGGTAGGCAGAATGGCAGTAGCTGGTTCGGAATAACCCTGATAAAGGCTCTTCACAAGTTCTGGAACATTAATAGCTTGAGAAATAGCAGCCCGAAGCTTTTGATCATTGAAAGGTTTTTTGGAAGTATTGTAAGCCATGTAGTTGATATTCATGCCTGGAGCCTGGAAGATCTTATTGCCTGAGTCGGTAATCTGCTTAACCACAGTGGCATCGATACCGTCGATGATATCAGCTTCACCGTTGTTTAAGGCAACAACACGAGCCGAGTTGTCTTTGATGAATTTGAAAATAACATTTTTGGTAAGCGCCTTGGTCCCCCAATATCCATCATTGCTGACTAAGACTATGTTCTGATCCTTTTCCCATTTAACAAACTTATAGGGGCCAGTACCGACTGGTGCTTGGTTAACATTGTTATTATTATCTTTTAAAGCCTTGGGACTAACTATCGGCGCAGCCATGATCATGGCTAAATTATTGAGCAACGGCGTGCTGGGTGATGTCAAATTAATTTTAACGGTATTTGGGTCAACAACCTCAACATTTTTCACAGAACCGTACACGAATGAAGCATAAGCCATATCCGCTGTCACTTGCGGAGGCAACTGACGGTCGATATTAAACTTTACGGCCTCTGCATTGAAATCTGTGCCATCATGGAACTTAACGCCCTGTTGAAGGTGGAAAGTATAGCTCAGACCGTCAGGACTGACATCCCAGCTTTTAGCCAAAGAGGGCTCTACCTTGGTGGAATCTTTGTTGTACTTTAAAAGTCCTTCATAAATATTGCTCATTACTTTAGCAGACTCACCGTCGTCTACCAGAGCCGGATCCAGTCCCCTCGGCTCTGCACCCTGAGCATAAATCAGAGTATCACTAGCTTTTGGTGCAGTGTTGCCCTCTGCGCCCGTTTTGCTGCCGCCGCATCCCGTTAAAGAAACAAGGATAAGCGTTGCAGATAGAGCAAGGGCCATGATTTTCTTTACTTTTCTCATTTTCTTCCTCCCGTTTTTTCTTTCAGAAAATATTGTATATTTTCTGTGATTTAAAGTACCAACCCTGTTGTTGTCCATCATTATAGCAAAAGGGTTAGGGCAACTAAAGAAATAAAAAAGAGAAAAAGTACAATAGATTATTAAGTGACAAATCATTAAGAAAAACCCCCTTAGGGATTCGCCTAAGGGGGTTTTTCTTAAATCCAACAATATCGGTTTTTAGGTCTTCCTATTTTTTGATAACTAGGAATTGACTGTACCTGGCCATTTTGAACAAGATACGTCAGATATCGATAAACTGTAGGAACGGCTAGCGACAAATCTTTAGAAATATCCTCCACTGTAGAAGGTCGCTGACAAGCTGTGAGATATCGTTCTATATAAGATAGGGTCGATTTGCTAATTCCTTTGGTGACAAACACTTCGTATTGCATTTTTGGTGTTGCTTGAACAGCCTTTGTCATATCCAACAACCGCAAATGCAATTGAACGCGAGCTATTAAATCCGGTGCTTTGACAGGTTTAAGTGCAAAATCGGTAGCGCCTGCATCCAGAAAACGATCGGCAATTTCCTGCCTCTCATCTACGGTGAGTACAAGAATAGGTATGTGTTGATCTAGTTCCCGAATCAAGCGAACCGTTTCTAAACCATCAATTTCAGGCATATGATAATCCACTAAAATGATATCCGCTCCATGGTTGAGGAACCCCTCAATTCCCATTCTCCCATTGGGATAGGCCACAGGATCCCATCCAGCAAATGTAAATATTTCACTTAACATATAGCGCAAAGACTGCTCATCATCCATAATTATTATTTTCATTAGCTTTCTCCCCGTGGCAGGGTTATCCAAACCTTCGTACCCTGACCTACTTCACTTTTTATATTAACGAATCCGTCATGTCCTTCAGCAACCTGACGTACAAAAGCTAAGCCAAATCCAGGATGGTTTTTTGTGCTGTATCCGGTCTTCCAGATTCTTTTTACATCGTTTTCCGAAATACCGAATCCATTGTCTCCTACCTCTAATATTACAGTGTTTTGCAATGTTTTGGCGCGCAAGACTACCCTTCCATTCTCCTGATCTTGAACAGCATCCAACGCGTTATCAATTAAATTTATTATTGCCCGAGTCAGCCTAATTTTATTAATGTAAAGGCTTGATTGAGGTTCTCCCTCTAATTCAATATCAACCGATAAATTCGTACCACTTAGACGACTAGCACGAATATAATCAATTAGTTCTTTAAGCTCACACCAGTTCTTTCGATCTTCATACAAAATTTCCGAAACCATTTTGCTCATTGAATTAATTGAGCCATAGATAGTTTCACAGTATTCTTGCATCTTAGGATCCGGCCATCGTGTCTCCATCAGCGATACCAGTCCCTCAATTGTAGCAAGTGGAGTTTTAAGATCATGGACAAGATGGAGAACTTCACGTCCTGAACGCGATTCATTAGCTTCAAGTTGGGCACGAAGTAGGTCCTGTGAAATGGCCCATTTCTCCACATATAAAATTAAGTAAATCCATAAAGTAATAGCACTAGCAACGAAGATAAAAAACAACACATTTGCATAAAGTGTAAGAACCTGACCAAATCCAATTTGAATCGCTGCCTGTTTGATTTTTATCGATAAAGAACCTTGTCCGAACCCATAAGGAGTAAGAAAAGGAACTTGATTTAACCAAGCAACACCAAAAATCAATTGGGAGAAAACCAGTAGTTTCATCCCTATATTTAATTTTTGTTTGCTTAGTGTCTGCAACACCACGATCGATAGCCAAAGAAAAATATCTGTGGCCCCAAAACTATAGTTTAATGGCGTAATCCCATTGACGATCACATAAGCGAGCGGAACAACAGTCAGGGGAATGATGGTTTTAAATCCAGGACGATTGAAAGCTTCTGCCATCCCATCCCCCAACATCACTACGCTAAGGAACTGAGGAATAGAAACAATGGTATTAATTGACACAATAAGAAAGGCATCAACCATTAACGCACTTCCGTCTGTCTTTTGGTTCATCGTTTGGAGTAATTGATCTAATCCTATAAGTTGAGGTTTTAACCAATACGGAATTAAAATTCCCAACAAAAATAATCCAATTCCTATCCATATTTTTCTTGACCTAACGACTCTCCCCAACGCATGACCACCTTTCCACTCATGTTATTATAACATGAAATCGAAATATGGATAATTTCTTTCCGCTAAGGCTAGTCTTATTGTGCCTATGTTCTGCTCGAGAAACACTCCTTGAAATATCCAATAATTATTTAACTCTTTTTTTCATAAAAAACGACCTGACTTTTACAGTTTAATAAAGGCAAGAAGCCCTTAGTTGTAGAAACTACGGGCTTCTTCGCGCTTTGATCAAATATAAATTTTGTTATGCTACAGTGATATTCTTCAGGAATTTGTTGAACA